>Ga0326727_10000412_pt1 | contig 176776 bp, 104 predicted proteins | sample MB2enrmetagenome_FD_207643 | JGI IMG/M metagenome (GOLD analysis project Ga0326727, IMG submission 207643) | Lab enriched peat soil microbial communities from McLean, Ithaca, NY, United States - MB29MY | ecosystem: Environmental > Terrestrial > Soil > Wetlands > Peat | place: USA: New York... | reverse complement strand
AGCGTCTGGGCCTTCGCAATGGGATACCAATTCCAGTGGGCGCTCTTGATGCGCATTGGGATGCAATCGGCGCGAATCTCCGTCTTGGCGATTTGGTCAATGTCATTGGAACCTCTACCTGCATCATCGGTATCAATGACACAGAAATTCTCGTCCCCGGAGTCTGCGGACTTGTACCCGGGTCCGTTCACCCCTCTTATGTAGGAATTGAGGCGGGTCTCTCTGCGGTCGGCGATATCTTTGAAGCGATTGCCACACGCGCAGGAACAACGGTCGGCGAATTATCCAAGGGAATCGAAACATACCGCGCGGGACAAACCGGGCTATTGCGTTTTTCATGGGACAATGGCGATCGCACGGTTCTCACCAATCCCAATCTCGGCGGAATGACCTTGGGATGGAACCTTGTCCACACTGCACAAGATGAACTCTTCGCCGCGATTGAAGGAACGGCCTTCCATACGCGAATCATTCTTGAACGCATGCAGGAGTATGGAACTCCGGTTCATCGAATCATCAACGGCGGCGGAATTCCGCGGCGCAACGACAAGCTCAATCAGGTATACGCAAATATTCTGAACAAGCCGGTTCTGGTTCCGCAGGGAGACTCTACCAGCCTTGGCTCAGCAATCTTTGCATTCCTGGCGGCAGGGGAATTTGAGAGTATCTCTGAAGCGCAGGATGCATTCTGCACACCGCAAAAAACCTACCTGCCCGATCCGGCAGAGGCCGCTGTCTACGAGAAACTCTTTGCGCTGTATCGCGACCTTTATTTCGGTTTTGGAATACCCGATGCGGCACCGGTGCCAGTGGGACACGTTTTGCCAGCGCTCCGGGAGATTGCCAAGAGGTAGGCAATACAAACTGTATTGCCCAGATGCATATGGCTTAAGACAATCTTCCTATCCTGTGTATTCACCCTTGGCGAAGCGCGTGCGCGCCTGCTGAATCATCAACAGGGAGAATGCCTGCCATGCAATGGCGGGGCACATCGGGGTAGGCAGAGCGCGATTGAAGAGGTTGTACTGCGTCCAACCTTCGTCGCGGCCAGCCAATCGCGACGACCAGCAATCGGGAGCATTGAATATTCCATAGGGAACCTCAGGAAAATTGCGGGCATGGGTGCGCAGCGTTCCCTTCTTCCACTCTTCAAGAGCCTCCTCCAGCAAGCCTTCCTGCGCCATGGCCCAAACAGCCCAGTGAACGGTTTGCGGCCAGATGCCGCCGTTTTCTCCTTCTCCGCGCGGGATGGGGCACCAGGAAATTTCTGGAGGAGCGGGGCTGCTGTAGGCCTTGCTCATCACCAGCAGGCCAATGCTGCTGCCGCACTCGCGAATGGCGCTCAGCAGAGCCTTGCGGCGCTGAGTTGGAGTTCCGCAGCCGCCAAGTGCGGCCCAGGTCTGTGCGTTCAGATAAAGCCGGTCCTTATGCCCGCAGATGGGCAGGCCCTCATCGGTATAGCTGCCGATGAACCACTCTTCGTCAAATGCGCGGCCAACTGCTGAGCGCAAATTGTCCCGCCAGCTTTCTGCTTTTACTGCGAAATCTATATCCCCGCGCTTTCTGGCGATGCGAGCCAGTGAATCAAATGCCTTTGCGGCCATGCCGCTGTTCATCACCGACTCTCCCTTGCCTTTGGTGCCTACCGAAGAGAGATAGTCGTTCCAGTCGCCTTCAAGGATGAGGATGAGGCCGTGCTGGCCCACGCCAATGCTCTCAGTGATCCAGTGAAATGTGCGCTTCGCATGATCCCACAGACTTGTTCTGCCTTGCGGATGCCAGCTTAGCTGGTCGTCGAGGAACGCTGTATCGCCCGTTACTTCCAGATACTCGCATAGCGCCAACAAAAACCATATCTCCGTATCGGAATCGCGCTGGTTGTAGGGAATGTCGAGGCGCTCGGCTGTGTAGTTGTAGTTCTTCGGGATGTTGCCACTTGCCACCTGCATCTTGGCGAGCCAGCGGATGGAGCTTTTGGCAAGAGCTGGTTCAAAGTGAGAGAGGGCGATGGAGTTCCCGGCGGCTTCGCGAATGGTGTAAGCAAGGTGGGAGGATGGGGAGTCAGGATTGGAGAATAAATCATATCCGCCAAGGTGTGTATAGTGCTCATCCAGTATGCGGTCGTAGAACTCGAAGGAATAAAGCTGGCCCAGCGCCCATAGGCACTCGTCGCGCATCCACGGGTCAAGAGATGGGACGGTGAAACTGGAGAGTCTCTTGGCCCACTGAGCGCGTGAGCCAGCAGGCGTGATGCTTGCCAGCTTGGCATTGCGCTCGCGGGAAACAACTTGTTTGCCGTAACCGAGCAGTACCGGGACGCTAAGAGATTCGCCCGGATGAAGCGTGACGGCTTTGCTGAGAATGAGCGAGTGGACGCGCGAGCTGCCCATCCAGTTTGCATCGCTCACGAGGTAAACATCGCCGAGAACGGAGTTCGCCTCTCGGAAGCAGGAAAAGCCAGGGCCGCAGTCGGGCCTCTGGCTCTTGAGCCAATCGTTATATGAGAGACCGGGTCGCAGGAAGACATCACTCTGCAAATGAAGTGTGCCTGTTATGGGCGCATCCCCTGCATTGCGGAAGGTAAACCTACCATGAAGTGCGCGGTCCTTGTCGGGTGGTGTGTAGATCTCCTGCGTAATGGCGAGCCGGAGCGCGCCCGCAACCATTTCCCCGTGGTACTCGGCATAGCCAGTGCCGTAGCGAATCCGCTTCTCAGCGCTTAGCTCGGTGTAGATAAAACTGTGGAGTTCGCCTTCAGCTTCGAGGGTGGCATAAAGACCGCTGCGGGTGCGGCCTGCGGCTGCGGGTGTTAGACAGACAGGCCCGTCTTCCGTAGTAATCAGTTTGATATTTCCCCACTGGTCAACGAGGGCGCCGGCGGTTCCAGTGGAGAGAATGTGCGCGAAGAAGGCATAAGGCGCGGGATGGCCTTCGAGGTCCAGATCAAAACAAGGCAGCCCGGCGTCGTCGTGGGTCCACTGGCCGAAGTGGAGATGATCTACATCGCCTGGCTTCGGGATGGGCTGGCTCTGTGCTGCTTCCGCAACAGTGTTTGCGGAAGTGACGGCAAGAGCAAGGCCGCCGAGACCTATGGAGGAAAGCAGAGAGCGGCGGGAGATTCCACAGTCAACTCGGCTGGGAGGATTCACAGGAGCATGCATAGCAAATGAACATCCTTCACAAAACAACTCTGATAGATTTTGGCTTCTGCTACTCTGCTGCAAGCGCGTTGCCTGTTAGCTCGACTGCACTTTTCGCGGCATGTTGCGAGATGGTAACCGGTTGCCGGGTTGCCCGCAGGTCACAGTTGCTAACCAGAATGTTCTGTGATTCGCTGCCTGAGACTTCAACAAAGCTCTCGGCACCAACCGGTGAGCGCGCATTCTGTATCCATACATCCCGACACTGATTCAACTCGACCGCACTTCTGGTAGTAATATCCGCAGTGCGAAGACCGGCTATATCCAACTGTGCGACATCTTCAAAGGCCAGCGCCGGTCTTGACTCCTTCGGTACCGCACCAAGCACAACATCGCGCAGACGAAGGCCGCGCGCATGTCGCGCATACAATCCAAAGGATGGATACCGCCCAAAGATGTTGATCTCCGGGTAGGACTTCTCCTGCTCCGGCAGTACGCGATTCTGCGGACTTCCACCCTCGTCGCTGTCAATCCGAATGTTGGAGAGAGTAACATCCTCCACCGGAAATCCGGGCAGGCCCATCACCGAACTGGTCAGGATCGAGCCGGTTGCGTGAATGTCGCTGATCAGGATGCCGCGAATATATCCGGGTGTGCCATCGGGACTGGCATTGCGAATCCCGCGACGGATAAAAATCGGTGTCCGCGCACGCTGCATTCGGATTCCGGTAACGGTCACTCCGTCGACCCAGCCGCCGTCGACCATCTCCAGCGCAATGCCGGCGATGATGCGTTCATTCAAGTTCACATTGTTGTTGTAGATAACAGAGTTGGAGAAGGTGATGTTTTCAAAGCCGCCATGGGTTGCAGTGCCAATCTTCAAACCGTTGCAGCAACTGCTCATCACGCAGTTCGTGATAACTATGTTCCTTGTTGTCGGGATAGTATCGCCATATGGATTCTCGCTCTTCAAGCAGATAACATCGTCGGCTGTTTCAATGATGCAGTTGGCGATGGTTACATTCTGCGAATTGCATATATCAAAGCCATCCGCATTCACTCCATGGATTGGATTCTTTACGGCGACGCCCTGAATCTGCACGTTCGTGCAGTTGATGATTCTTGCTGTCCATCCGGCGGAGTTCTGAATGCGCAGACCTTCCATGTGAATGTTCCGGCAGCCGACCAGCTCAATCATCGGTGAGGGACGTGCCGTATTCGCCGTCCACTTCCAGGTAACCGCCTCGCGCCAAAGATCCTCCTGCTTGGGCTTGTGGTCATTCGGAGTCCAATAGGAGGGCCCCTGACCATCAATGCACCCCGGCCCCAGCAGTGAAACATTCTCAGCATCGCGGGCAAAAATGAAATGATGTTGCCCAGCATCCGCCATCGGATTCGGCCCGTTCTGCGGCGGATAATCCGCAATATTTTTGCTGCCCAGAATCGTCGCCCCCGCCTCAACATAGAGCGTCACATTGCTTTTGAGGATTACCGTTCCGGAAAGATAAATGCCGGGGCGCAGATAGACAATGCCGCCGCCCGCCTGATGACAGACATCGATTGCGGCATTGATGGCCCGTGTATCAAGGCTCTTGCCGTCAGCGCTTGCGCCATAGAACCGTGGCTCAAAGAAAAGGCTGCGCGACTCTTTGCCTCCGCTTGGCCTCGCTGCCGCCAGCGCGGGTGCCGATCCCAGCAAGCCCACGCCCATCGCACTTAGAACATCTCTACGATTCACAACTCTCCATTTCAGATCAGACGAAAATCATCAACCAACTGGGGCATCCAACGCTCTTCTGCCTTTCACTATTCTAAGTAAAGTTCTATACGCGTTGAATACTCAACCTGCCGCTGCCTTGTCTGGTAAGTTCGATCTGCAGAAGACCATCCTGAAGCTTTTTGGCTGTAACAGGATTGCCGTTCCAAAAGACCTTGTACTCGCCGCCCGGAGCCATGGTAGCCAACAGGCTGAAGGGCCTTCCAGCACTGCCCGCACTTGTTAGTCTGGCATCAAGCGAGTGAAAGGCTGCGTCAAACTGGCAGCTTTCAATCCACACATCGAAGCCCGCCGTCAGCCTTCCCGGCGAGTACATCGAAGTGAACCACGGTAGAACCGGAGAGGAAAGTGTTGGGAACTGCGGCCAGCCTGCCCCCATCCCATCCTTATCTCTGAAGTGCTCATAGCATTGATAGGTGCGGTCAGTGGAGCGCTTCCATGTCTTCAGCCCCGTCTCTGCAATGCGTACGGCCAAATCTCCTCGCCCAAGATCGAGCATCGTCTTCCACAAAAACCACTGGTGCGCCAACCAGACATTTCCATTCCAGTATCCATCAGGACTGTAGTAAGGAGCGGACTTTGACACACTTGTGATTCCTGCCTCCGTCCACATCTGCTCAGGAGAAAAAATCCGCTCCAGCAGGGCCTTCTCCTGCTCTGCATTACAGATGCCGGCAACCAGCGGCGAAACTCCGTCGAGGCCCATGTTGAAGTTGGCTCCGCTTGAGTGCCGCAGGATTCCGGTCGGATTGCCAGCGTCATCATGCAGGACGTATCCGTAGTATCCCGATTTCTTGTCCCAGGAATAATTCTGGAGCGCGCTGGAAAGCTCGGCCATATCCTGGTCATACTGCGCAAGATCGCTCTTGCGCCCCAGAGCCAGTGCTGCCATGCGTAATATCTTTGCGCAACGAATCAGGTAGGACGAACTTACCGCTGGCGCAGTGACGGAAACCAACTTCTTATCGTGAATGAAAAGCTGGGGCGGATAATCGTCCCATCCGCCGGTGCTATACCAGTAGTCCCATGTACAGACCAGACGTTCCTTGTGCTTGCGCGTTGTGGAACTCCCCAATCGTCCGGCTAGAAATTGATAGTACTGAAGCAGCCTCGGATAAAAGTACGTCAGAAGTTCCTCGGATTGTGTGCGGTTCCACAATTCATGAAAAAGATAGATATGCGTCGGAAGCGGCGTCCCATGCGACAGAAATGCCGATTGCGCTCCCGGCTTGAGCGTGTAGGAGTTCAGCAGATCGACGGCACGCTGCGGATCAAGCTCAAGCAGCCCCAGTCCCATAAATCCGGAGTCCCATGTGTAGATGCTGTCCCAGCATCGCCCTTGAGTGTTGTGACGGATATATTGACGCTGCGTGTAGATGGGATAGACAAGGCTGGTCAGCGTAACCGCGGACATCAGCTTTTGGCTGAAGAGATACTCTTTTCCTGCCGATGTCACCGTCGGGATGGACGCAGTTTTGCGAACGGCCTGAAAGTGAGGATCATTCGTAGCGGCATCAAGCTGGAAGGTCTTCAGAGAGCGCTCCACCTCTTGCTTTGATCCGGTCGCCAACACACCATAGAGAATTACTTTTGTAAGCGGCGGAATCGTAAGGCCCTCGACAGCAGCATTTACAAAAACACAATCCGGATCGCCGCCACGATGCTCGGAGGGCTTTGCCACTCGACGATCCCGCATCAGAGAATCGCTGGGGCCGAAGACGTCATCTAGTTGCATCCAGGTAAGCTTGCGCGTCTGGGCTAACGGCTTTGCCAGCAGAATGCCGTAGCAGTTCTCAATGTCGCTGTAACCAAGAATTACTCCGCCTGGAACCGTCTCTGTATCAACGATTGGATCGCGTTGCCATGGCATTGCTTTGAATTGAATCTTGTCTTCATATTCTGCTGCAACAATTGCAAACCCATTCAACTTGAGCGGAGAACCACCCTTGGAAACAAATGCAAGCGTTGTGCTTCCAGCCGCAAGCGGCCCTACCGGCACAACTACGGTCTCGTATCTGCCTGTTCCATGCAGCGTAAACTCTGCTGTCACGGCCCCTGTTACGCGATAGCCGACAACCTCGCCCTTATTGCCGATGTAGCGCAGAACAAGCGAAGCCTTTTTCAGAGCCTGTTGTAGTTGAAGATGATATTCAACGATATCTCCTGCCTGTCTGCCAAATTGCTGGCCTAACACCGATCCGCTTACTGAGTCCTGCCCGCGTTCCTCTCCTCGCAGATAGCCCTCTGGCACAAGATTATCCGTTGGGCGTGGAGTGGCAAATTTCAGATCAGCGTAATCGAGCGCATGAACCCAGAGAGCGTCGTCCGGCAATAAAACCTCTGCCTGTTGCAACGGCTCATAGGATCCCCAATTCAGCGGCGGATAACTTAATTGCGAGAGCGTGTGCAGCGAAAGCATTTGCGCTTTCGTGCTCTGATTCACAATCTCCATGCGAATCTGACGGCTGTTCTCCCCTGCCTTCACAAAAGAGAGATCGCAGTAGAGCTGATCTTTCCAGATCATCTCCATGCGCAGGGTATAGTAGTCGAGATTGCTGGCCGCCTCCCAGGGATGCGTATTCGCCGGGGTAAGCACGCTTGGCAGCTTGCTGTCTTTCGAGTTCAACCAGGGGAAGATACTGAAGTCAAAACTGATTCCACGTTTACCATCTGCAATATGGGATACGCCAAAATACTTTTTAGAGTAGGGACCCCAGTCGGAAAGAGAAAGGTCGCACGACTCCGCCATCCCATCGGGAATGCGGATAGCGGGAGAGGAAGCAGAGGCAATATTTCCTGCCAGATGTTTTCCACTCGCGCCTGATGGCCAAGCTACAGTTGCAGCTCCCATGCCAGCCAGCTTGAGCAGCTTTCTGCGTGTGAGGTCGATCTTCAAATATTTGCCTGCTTCAACTGGATGCAATTTGGTCCCTGCTTTTTATTTCACTTTGTGTCTGCGCGAATAAATTCCGCGCTAAAAAGAACCCGGCGAACAGAAACTGTTCGCCGGGTTGTTGGGTTGCAATGGAAACTACTTGTTCGCGCCGCCCCAGATGTTAAAGGTGTAGGTGCACCCGGTTCCGGTGATGGTCAGAGTCCCCTTATACGTGGTATCTGCCGTTGGCGTGAAGTAGAGGTTGAAGACGGCCGAGCCACCTGCTGGCACATTCGTCAAGGTTGGTACGTCGGTTGTGAACTGACTCAGGGATGGTGTCAGGGTCAGTGTCTGTGTTGAGCCGGTGTTGTTGTAGACCGTGATTGGCCATGGGCCAGATGCCACGTTCTTCGTGTTCTGCGGACCGAAGTCGATGGTGCTGCCGCCAGCCTGCTGATCCTGGTTCCAGTTGATGCCCAAGCCGCCTACATTCGCCTGACCGGACACGTTCAGAGAGTAGCTGGTAAGTGTTGACGCTCCAGAGGTTCCTGAAACAACCAGCGTTGCCGAGTACGCGCCGATCGACTGGCTTGACTGCGGTGAAGGCACTACGTTAAAGACGCAGCTTGCACCAGCAGCAAGCGTGTTGCCAAAGCAGTTGTTTGCGTCCTGAATGGAGAAGGCTCCAGTCTGATAGTTGGTTCCACCCGTGAAGGCGTAGCTCAAACCAGAGAGGGTCGAACCGCTGTAGTTGGTCACCGTCACCGGCCAGGGTTCGCTTCCGGTTGCGCCTTGTCCCACTCCCTGGAAGGTCAGGAAGGGCCAGTTGAATCCGAGAGCTGTTGCTGCCCAGCCGCCCAGTGTCAAGGTTCCCTGAACTGCGCCGGAGTTGCCCGAAGCCGTCAGCGTTGCTCCGCTGATTACGTTCGTGCCGCCCTGAGTGATCTCAGCGCTCAACGGCGAGAAGACAACGTTGAAGGTGCAGCTTCCGAATGCAGCAAGCGTCTGGCCAGTGCAAGTGTCACTGGAGACTGTGAAGCTGCCATCCGAGATGCTAAGGCCGTTGACTGTGGTTGGCGTACCCGAGGAGTTCGTCAGAGTCACAGGCCACGGTGCTGAGGTCGCGCCTACGGCTACCGTCGGCGTGAAGTTGAGGAAGGGCCAGTTGAAGGTCAACGCGCTCGACAACGCGATACCGCTTACGTTAATCGATGCATCCTGACTCGGAGTTGAGGTTGTCGCCGTCAGTGCAGAGGTAATCTTGGTTCCAGTTGGAGAACCACCGCTGGTCGGCGAGAAGATTACGTTCAAGTTGCAAGTTGCTCCCTGTATCAGCGTGCCGCAGGTGTTGCCGGTGATGACGAAGTTCGAGTTCGCGATCCCGATGGTCGGCGTTACCGTCAGACCCGTCAGGTTCTGCAGCGTCACAGGCCATGCACCGGTGCTGGCACCATAGCTGACTGGCTGTGCCCAATTAATGAAGGGCCAGTTGAAGGTCAGCTTGCCGGTGCTCGAATAGTTCGATATCGTCACCGGGTTCGAGGGACCGCTGCCGTAGTTCGCATCGCCGCTGTAGGTCGCTGTCATCACATCCGTACCATTCCAGACCAGGCCGTAGTACGTTGCAACGCCGCTAACCACTGTGGCGCTGCCCAGCGTTCCCTGTGTTTGTCCAGTCGAGGTTGCTGCGAAGGTCACCGTGCCGGTCGGAGCTGCACCGGAGCCAGAGACCGTTGCCGTGCAGGTTGTTGCCTGTCCGGGCACTACGCTGGTCGGATTGCAACTCAACACAACCGTCGGCGCCAGATACCCAACCGAGATGGAAACAGCACTCGAAGTTGATGTGGCGTTGTTCGAGTCGCCGGAGTAGACCGCCGTGATGCTGTCCGTACCCAGCGGAAGCGTTGTCGTCACCGATGCTGTGGTGCCAGAGAGCGCAACTGGGCTGCCAATCAGGCTTGCGCCGTCATAGAAGCTCACTGTGCCGGTTGCGCCCGATGTCACCGTAGCCGTCAGCGTCACTGAAGTGCTGGGGGTGATGCTGTACGAGGTGCTCGTCACTGTGGTCGTCGTCACGTCCTTGCTGACCGTGTACGAAGAAGTTGCCGTCGCCACGTTGTAATCTGTCGTGTCGGTCGGAGTAAAGGTTGCCGTCAGCGTGTAGGTGCCGGGATTCAGCACGCAAGCTGCCGTGATGCTTGTGCCGCAGCTACCGACAGAGATGTTCGAGCTGTAGGCAATCGAACCAGCCGGGCTGGAGACCGAAGCATCCAGAACGCCTGCGCCAATCGCTGCACCATAACTCTGCGAGGTTGTGCTCGGAGTCCAGCTTACCGTCGGAGAAGCCTTCGAGACCGTATAGGTAATCGAAGAAGTTCCCTGATTGTAGTTACTGGTTGCAGCCGAGGTCGCAGTCAGCGTGTAGGTTCCAACGCCAATTACGCAGCTTGAAGTGATCGTCGTGCCACAGGCGCCAACCGACACATTCGAGGTGTAGGTGATGCTGCCGCCAGCGCTCGTCGCGTCAAGTACGCCAGAGCCGATGGCCGCGCCGTAGGTCTGCGAGGTCACGCTCGGGCTCCACGAAACGGTCGGAGTCGCCATGTTCACCGTGTAGCTGATGGATGCGGTCTGCGTGTTGTAGTCGGCCGTATCGGTCGGCGTGAAGGTTGCCGTCAGTGTGTAGCTGCCAGCGTTCATGATGCAGGCGGAGGTAATCGATGTGCCGCAACCGCCAGCGGAGATATCCGAGGTATAGGCAATTGAACCTGCCGGGCTGCTCTCGGTCGCGTCCAACACTCCAGCGCCAATGGCTGTGCCATAGCTCTGAGAGGTTGCGCTCGGAGACCAACTGATGGCCGGAGGAGTCGCCTTGCTCACTGTGATTGTCGCCTGAACCTGCGATGCAGCCGTGTAGTTCGTGTTGCCAGCCTGATTGGCGTCAATCACGCAGATGCCGCTTCCGCTGATGGTCAGTGTTGTGCCGCTGACGGAGCAGGTTGCGGTGGAACTGGCATCTTTCGTAAAGACAACCGAGATGCCGGATGCGCCGCCTGTTGCGCTCAGCGTAACCGTGCCGCTGCCATCGGTGTAAGTCGAAGGCGGAGCAAAGCCGGTAATCGTCTGCGATGCCTGGTTGATGACAACCGTCCTCTGCACTTGTGTCGCCGCCGAGTAGCCGGCGTTGCCAGCCTGGTTGGCATCGATCACGCAATTTCCAGCGCCGGTAAAGGTCAACGTTGTGCCGCTGACAGAGCAGGCGCCACTGGTTGAGCTGACGTCAACTGTTAAGGCAACCGTCAGACCGGAGGTAGACGATGCGCTCAGCGTGACTGCCGAGGCTCCGTAGGTCACCGGTGTTGCCGGGGCCGTAAAGGTAATCGTCTGTGATGCCGCTTGGATGACAACTGTATTCTGCACCTGCGTTGCTGCGGAATAAGTGCCGTTGCCAGCCTGATTTGCATCAATCACGCAATTGCCTGCGCCGGTAAAGTTCAGCGTTGTGCTGCTGGTGATGGAACATGCGCCAGGAGTTGAGCCGCTGTCAACGGTGAAGGTAACCGTCAGACCAGAGGTAGCCGTTGCAACCAGCGTCACGGACGAGGCTCCGTAGGTTACCGGTGTCGTCGGTGGCGTAAAGGTGATCGACTGTGCCGTCAGCGAGATGGTTCCGCTCAGGTTGATCGTGGCCGCGTCGGCTGCGTTTGTTGTAAAGGAGGCGCTGGCCGTGAAGGTGCCACCACCCGCAGAGGTAAAGGTCGCCGTCTCCAGGCAATTTCCACCGGCCGCAAGGCCGCTGGTCGTGCAGCCACCGCTCGATGCTGCCACCACACTGAAGTCAGAGGGGTTGGCTCCCCCAACCGAAGCGGTCGTCGAGCTCAGTGTCATAGCTGCGTTGCCCACATTGTTAAGTGTCAGGTTCGCTGTGCCGCCCGATGTGGTAAAGCTGGTTGCATTTCCCTTGCTGCGAAGGTCCGCAGTCACGCCGGTCTTGCCGGAGTCAGCAATGAAGAGCTGTGCATTCGCATCAACTGCAAGGCCAACAGGCGTGGTCAGCCCGGTCGATAACACAGCCACACCCGCATTCGGTGTAGACGGAGATGATCCGGGGGTATAAAGCTGAAGCACCGGTGCACTGTTCACAACATAAAGGTCGCCAGCTGCATCCACCGCAATGCCCTTCGGGGTAATACCCGAATTGAGAGTCAGAGCAAAGGCATAGGATGTTCCGCCACTGCTGGAGATCGGAACCTCGTAGACGGTGCTGTTGCCGGAGTTGAGGATGAAGAGATCGCCCGCTGTGTCAAAGGCCAACTGCGTCGGAGAGGAGAGCGTGAGCGCCGTTGTGCCGGAGGTCATCAGATTCAGCGGTTGAATAAAGCCCTCGGTACTGACACGCACAACACGATTGTTGCCGGTATCCGCCACATAAAGGTTGCCGTAGGGATCGATGGCAACGCCTTGGGGAGCAGAGAGTGTTGTGCTCATCAGGGTGCTGCCCGTGATTGTTGCAATCACGGTTCCGGTAGAGTTCGTCTCGATGACGTTGTTGGCGCCGGTATTCGCCACATAGATGTTGCCCGCGTAGTCCACTGCCACCTGTGCGGGGTTGTTCAGTCCGGTAATCAGAGCAGTGAGCGTGGTTCCGCTCGTTGCACCCTTCCAAACCTCATTATTAGCGCTATCGGACGCATAGACGTTGCCATTCAGGTCCGTGGCCACACCAGCCGGCGTAATACCAGTGCCGATCGTGCTGGTGGTTCCCGTATCAATGGCAAGATCAGCCGTTGAAGCTACGCCAATCAGCGGTGCCGTGCTGGTCAAGTTCACCGAGGAGCCGGAGGCCGTACTGGAACCATACAACTTGACTGATGCGTTGCGATCTCCCGGAGGGGTGGAGGCAGAAGGTGTAAAGTTCAACAGCAAGGCGCAGGTGACTCCGAGAGTGACATTGGAAGTTCCATTTGCGCAAGTGTTCGCACCCGTCGTGGAGCTAAGACTGAATTCGCTGTCACTGACGCCCTGCAAGCCAAAGGTAATTCCGGTTGACCCGTTCAGCGTCACGCCATTCGAGGGACTGGCTACATCCAACGGGTTGTAGGTCTGCAAGAAGGCCGCATACAGCGAGGTGGTCGAGCCGTCGGCGGTTGCAGGGAACGCACTGTAGGGAGCCGCCGTGGTCCCGTTGTTAGACGAGTAGGTCGAGTACTCCTGAATCACATTCGTACCCGTGCCGCCGCTGTTGGTACCGGGGTTTGCCATCCAGATATTGCCGGATGGGTCAAAGACAATCTTGCCCGCAGGATTTGTGTAGGAGGTGGTTGCAGGGCAGCCAGACCCGTAAACGTCCAGTATCTTGGGACCGGTGGTGCCAGCGTTACAGTAACTGCCAATCGCATAGTTGTTGTAGTTGCCACCGCCAAGCCAGCGGGTGGCAATATTGGTGACAGGATCAATCTTCCAGACAATCCTGTTACTCGGCTCAAAGGAGTAGATATTTCCAGCCGGATCGACTCCGATGGCATCCCACGTGACCGCAGTACCGTTCTTTGTGATACTAGCGTTCGTGGCGAGAACAAGAGCGGTAGTCGCCGGTAGGCCAGTGTATTTGTTGCTGGTTGGGAAGGAGGTATTAAGGACGGGGGAAACTGTACCGGCGCTACCTACGCCATATCCGGTACTACCGCCGTTGGCTACACCGGCATAGGTGTAGATGTATCCAGCAACCGGAGAAGAGGCAACCGCACTCGGCAGAGAGCCGGTGCCGCTATAGACAACACGAATTCTGTTTGAACTGGGCTCCGAGATGTAGAGGTTGTCATTCCCGTCAACCACAAGCGATCCCGGGTAGTTGATGTACGCCGAGGTCGCAGGACCGCCATCCCCATCATAGTAATTCGAGTAGGGAGCGTAGTACGCCATCACATAGCTGGTGGAGACAGCCGCGTTAGTATACGACTCTGCCAGAGAGCTGCCCGGGCAGCCGTAGGGAATAGTGGTTCCTGTCAAACTGACGCCAATTCCCACATACGGGTAATAGGAGTTGACCGTGGTCAGGGTGTTGGTCGCGCTGTTGCCCCCGGCTTTATCATATGAGGGCGCATTGGTCGAGTCTACGGAGGCGCTGGTCAGCAGTCCGTGGTTGCCAACTGTATCAATGTAATCGCCGCCGCAGGCCGTCTCACCGGCCACGGTCGTCACATTGCCAACCAGATTGTAGCCGTTGGTGACGCCGAAGATCTCGCGAACGTTGTTTGGTTCAAGGTTCATGTAGTAGAACTTGTCGCCGTTGTACGTGCCACCGGTAAAGGCGCCTTCACTTCCGGGTGCGCCACCATCTGAAACGTAGACATTGCCCTTGGAGTCAACGGCAATTCCACTCGGGTTGATAATTCCTGCATTTTGCGCCGGGCCACCATCGCCGTAGGCACCAACCGTGGTGTACGAAGCGAGAAAGCCAATCGAGTAGATGTAGCCAGGCTGTGCAGCGGTCACACCGGTCGCAGAGGTCGTATTGACGGATGTAATCAGGTTCGCTGGCTGAGTGCCGCCAGCATAGATCATGCGCGCCATTGGAATGGAACTGCTGCCTGCCTGTCCGGATGCAATGTAGATGTTGCCGTACTTGTCGACCGTCATGGAGTGAACAGTCGTTATGCGGGCCAGCGTGGCCGGGCAGCCATCGCCCTGGGTGTCATAGGAGGTGGAATAGGTGGATTTGCCTGCACAGGCAACGCCCTTCCCTGACGCAACCGCTGTGGAATATCCGCCGCCAACGGTGAAGACCTTGCCAACGCCATTCGACTGCACCGTAGCTGCGTTTGGATACAAGGTCGTAAAGGTGGTGTTCCAGATATTAGCTTGGTAGATTAGGTTCGCCGCCGTAGCGCCGCCCTTGTAGAGGATGCGCACCGAAGGAGAAACGGAAATAGCGCCAGCAGTTCCATAGCTGGTGGTTCCGGTGCCGCCATTGTCAGACCAGTAGACATTGCCGTATGTATCGGTTGCGATATCTGTAACGTCATAAAGCGAAACCAGATTCGGCGTACAGCCGTCACCTATGTTGTAGGGGGTAGTGGGAAGCGAGTCAATAATGCCTGCCGAGCAGGTATTAAGCGCGTTGGTGTACTGTGGGCCCTGACCGCCCCCACTGACAATTGCGAGGCCACCGATCGTCGTGACGAACGGCTCAGGGACAAAGCCCGTGGTTGATTGTGCGTGGGCAACACCTGTAATGCCCAGAGCTACTATGGCAAATAGGATCATCAAAGACCCTAGAAAACGCTTGATCATTTCATCCTCCAAGATGGTGTCACTGCACATTTCATTCCACTGAGATCCGTACAACCTCAGTCAGTTCTCTTCCCCAAAAGCCCCGAACAACCAGCAAAAAACCAACGACGCTTGTACCCTGTGAATCGTGTTACTGCACTCCCAAATTCACGTTAAAACTGTGTTGAAACCCACTACTGGCGGCAATAACGGTAACGGTGTAATTTGCGACCGCCCCCGCTTTGGAGCTGGATCCGCCGCCGCAACCGGTAAGCGAAGCCATCCCTGCAAAAATCAAGACTGGCACAACCCACACAAGACTGCGCCGAAGCAACCCCTTGCGTACGCGCCGACCAATGGTCAGCAGCGGGAGCAAGAGTACGCTCAGCATAGACATATCTGCACGGTACATTCTCTGGCGGTCATGATTGGCCGCTACAGCAACCGTCTGGATGGTGATAGACACAGCAGTTGATCCGCTGCCTGCAGCAATCGTTGCCGGTGCAAAAGTAGCTGTCGCGCCGGTCGGCAAGCCTGTAGCAGAAAAGACAACCGGCGTTGTGAAGGTGCCGGTGATCGGGGCAATCTGCGACTGGAAGCTGGCTGCGTTGCCTGCAAGCACCACCTGACTCGACGACCCGGTGACAACAAAGGTGAAATCAGTCGCCGTCGTTACCAGCAACGTAACCGAAGAGCTGGAGGTTGACCCGGTAAAGTTGGGGTCACCCGCATAGACCGCCGAAATGCTGTGCGAGCCGAGCGCAAGAGCGCTGGTCGTATAGGTGGCCACACCGGATGTATTCAGTGTCCCGCTACCTAACAGCGTTGTGCCGTCATAGAAACTCACGGTGCCGGTGGGCACTCCGCTGCCACTCGCTTGCACGAGCGCGGTGAGAGTTACGTTCGTGTTCACGACGACAGGATTGCCGCTGGTGCTGACAATCGTTGCCGATGCTATCTTCGTCACCGTAAGGCTGACGGTTGCGGTTTTTCCACTCACGTAATTTGTAGAGCTGGGGGTGAAGGTTGCAACAACCGTGTAGGTACTGGCATTCAACACCTGCCCAATGCTCAGCGTGGCTGTTCCCACCTTGTAGGTGAAGGTACCGGCAATCGTATTGCCGCTTCCGTCCACAGCGGTTGCATCAAGCTGCGTGGTGCTTAAAGGCGTTCCGTATGCAATGGAAGCAGGAGTCGTCCAGGACACATTTGGCGTTACCGGACTCACCGTCACGCTCACATTGCCAGTAACCGTTTTGTAGTCAACCGTGTCCGTAGGCGTAAAGACCACGACTTGCGTAGCGTTGCCAGCCGAAGGAACGGTGGTGGGCGCGCTGAAGGCAAAGGTGCCCGGAGTAGACGCTGTCCCACCGCTCAGGGTCGAGGCGGAGAGGCTCTGTCCGTAAGTAAGCGGCGTTGCGGTCGGCCATACTGAAACCGTTGGCGTTATCTGAACTGCCACTTGAAGGATTGGAGAGACCGGGCATGCGACGGTTGTGAAGACCGGACTCATCATGTCCTCGGCAATCTGGGATTGGTTGTAGCTCCAGATGGAGCCCACAGCTCCAGAAACTCCATTCCTCTGTCTCACTGTCAGCTCAACCTCATTTTGAGGCATCGGAGTCCCTGGCGCCCAGCCAGTCGAGTTCTGGTAATAGAAGTCGTTGCCGGGAGTAGAAGTGGTCACCGGCGAACCGTTCACGGTCACATTCGAGAAGATCGGCGCGGTCTGAATTGACTGCGGAGTGCCTGCGTAGGTGCTGGGGCCAGAGAGTGAAATCGCCATCTGGATGTTGGGAACAGGATTTACCCACGGCTCGTAGGTCGATTGTCCGGCTCCGACAAGATCCGGCAGCACATCCTGATTTGACGTCATGTTGATGTTGCAGAACAGAATGTTGCCCTCCACAATTCCCGGAAGGGTGGTAGCGGTCATGGTCTCGGTTGCTGTTGTGGTTGACACCGAGTTGTTGAGGGTATACGTCCCGGTTCCGCCTGTACCCGTTCCAAGCGCAGTGATAATGGTGTTGGCTGGAACCCCTGTACCAGTGATTGCATAATTCACTACAAGTGCCGCAGAACCAGCCGTCGTGACCGTCAACGTGTTGCCCGTGATGTAGCCGGTGAAATTGGTCATGGTGGACGGGGCCATTTCGATGCTCAACAACCCAAATGCCTGATCCACCTGGATGTTGCTGAAGGTGACGTTGTTCACCGTGCCGCCATAGACATCAGAGATGCCCATGACCTGGCCCTTGCCCGTGTCATGGACTACATAGTTGCTGTCAAAGACAATGTTCTGGTCGGAATACCCATCGGCAGAGTTCCCAAGCTCCTCGCCGACCACCATGGCGTGCGCATACTCGTTGAAGAAGGTATTGCCGACCACATTCACGTGGTTTTGCGAGGTGGTACCCGCACCTGTGTAATCCGCCTTCAGCGAGATTAGATCGTCGTCGGTACGGAAGAAGGAATTGGTAATGTTGAGATATTGGTTGGAGCTTGCATCGATTCCATCCGAGTTTGACTCGCCCGGCGCACCGGCACCGCTATGTCCAAAGATTTTGATGTTGTTGACGGTAACCGGATTCGTCGGGCTGCCTATATTCTTACCGATTCCGAAGTTCCACGCGCAGGAGTTACGCAGGGTGATGCCGTCTACCAGCACCTGCCCCTGAATACTCGTCGTCATGTCGTTGATCGCCAAAATCATCGTAGAAGAGGCACAGGTACCCAGCGTCACACCGGATGGGGACTGAGCCGCGTTGGTCGGGGACTCGCACATCGGTGCAGTAACCTGCTCCGCTGCTGTACAAACCTCATGGGCGCTGTCATTGAGCATCTGGGTTTGCATCTCCTGCCCATCCAGCACGCCCCAACCTCGAATAATCGCAGGAACGTCATTGAGCGGCCAGCCGCCCATGCCGATCATCACTGCCCCATAGGTTTGTCCCGATATATTGTTCGCCGCGCCCGTGTAGTTCAGGAAGGCGCCGTCATCCAGATACAACTCGATCCCGCTGCCAAAGTTCAGCCCACTCGTAACGTTGTACACACCATGCGTAAAACGGTAGGCCGTATATCCGGGTAGATTACTGAAGGTGGACTGATTGATATTCATCGTCGTCGAGCCAGTCGGCGGCGTAAAGACGTAAGCACCTGAAGGCGGACCGTTGGCTACCGTTGGCGCAGGATTGATGAAGATGTTGAGGGGGTTCATCCAGTCCCCGCCAATCTCGATCGTGAGTTGCTGCGGAATTCCGTTGCCGCTCGCGTCCACCTGCTGGGTGACACTAAAAGAGAAGGAGCCTGCTGGGCAGCACAGGGCATTCCCGGCTCCATAAACAGTCACCGGCCCGATATTGTCCGTAACCCGGCTAAGAATCTTGACCTGGCTGGAAGCGCTATTGATGGGAAAAGTGCCAGCGGTCAGTGTTCCCCCAACCGGAAAACCGGCCTGAAAGGTCACCAGAATGGTCGTCGTCCCGTTCAACTGGAAGGAGGTAAACGATGCAGTTCCTACATCCGCCGAGTACGAAGCCTCTTGCCCGGTCGGGTTCGCCGTGGTCACCCAGTTTTGGTTCAAGTCCGATGGGTGGTAGTTACTACCTGTCAGATATGAGGTAAAGCTCGCAAAGTCAACGGATCTGACCTCAGCGTTATAGACGTAAAGTGGAGTAGCCCCTGCCGTTACGTTGAAAAAAGGCGAAAGGACGACACCATCCAAAGACTCCCGCGCTCCGCCGGTTCCTGTTGTGTAGCCGGTGTTGGCAAGAGCCGTCACCTGCCCCCATGCCTGAGTACCAACCGCCAAAAACAGCAGAATCCCAACTACCGGGAATAGCCGCCCCAAGGCACCAGCCAATTGATTCTTCCGGATACCCGTATTCCCAGTTAAAGCCTGTAGCAACATGTACTTCCCCATTCCACAACGAAAAAGATGGATTTTGTGAGCGAAGAACACCATCGACTCCGACTGAATTGAGTGTCAAGTAAACATACATAAATTACGGTAATGTTTACCGTAACTATTGATTTAAGTACCTTTGTTTCTAATGCAATAGAGAAGTGCCTGACTTTACCTTGAATACTATTTTCTAGTTGAATGGAAGGTGCGAACTTATATCCAAAGTCAAGGATGACAAAGCAGAAGATAAATAGGCTGTAGCACATCTGGACAGTGGTCCGAGAGCGGCTATGAAACGGGTGGAAGTGCAAACGATTTGGCTCTGGTTTTGACGTGCCTATCTGGTGTGGAGGTGCCGTGAATGGGTAGGACTGGTAGGGCTTTAGCGGCTGCAGAAATACTCCTTCGAGCCGGGATTTCTCTGTTGTTGTTTTAGCCTAATTGCCTATCTCTGCATAGTTTTTAGGGCAGGCCGGGCCTTCACAGGCCCGGCGGTATGCTCAGCAGACAGCTTATTGCAGCCCCAGATTGACGTTGAAGCTATGTTGAAATCCGCTACTGGCAGCCGTGATGGTAACGGTGTAATTCGTGACCGCCCCTGCCTTGGAACCACCTCCGCCGCCGCAACCGGTAAGCGAAGCCATCCCTGCAAAAATCAGGACCAACGCTCCCAAGGCAAGAATATGTCGCGTCATTCTCTTCCGTAAACGCCGCCCAACAGTCAGCAATGGCAGCAGCAACACACTCAGCAACAACGGATTTGTGCGGCTCATCGGCTGTTGGTCATTCCTGGCTGCCGCAGCAGCAGTCTGGATGGTGATGGTCACAGCCGTTGCACCGCTGCCTGCGGCGATTGTCGCCGGGGTAAATGTAGCGGTAGAGCCGGTCGGTAGCCCGGTAGCGGTAAAGGTCACCGGCGCAGTAAAGGTGCTGGAGGCCGGGGTAATCAGTGACTGGTAGCTTGCAGCACTGCCCGCAGCCACGGTTTGACTCGTCGATCCACTGGCAACAAAGGTGAAATCTGTGGCTGTCGTGACCACCAGCGTAACCTTGGATGCCGTTGACCCGGTAAAGTTGCTATCACCCGCATAGACCGCCGAGATGCTGTGGGAGCCCTGCGCAAGTGCGCTGGTCGAATAGCTGGCCACGCCGGACACATTCAGTGTGCCGCTGCCCAAAAGCGCTGCTCCGTCATAAAAATTCACTGATCCGGTGGGCAATCCGCTGCCACTCGATTGCACCGTCGCTGTAAGAGTTACACTGGCACCCACAAGCGCGGGATTCACACTTGGGCTGACAACCGTTGTCGATGCTATCTGCGTCACCGTTAGAGTAGCGCTTGCGGTTTTTCCACTCACGTAATTCGTAGAGTTGGGAGTGAAAGTTGCCGTAACCGGATAGCTGCCAGCGTTCAAAACCTGCCCAATGCTCAGAGTGGCCGTTCCCACCTTGTAGACGAAGGTGCCGGCAATCGGATTGCCGCTTCCATCCACTGCTGTTGCACTCAACTGCGTAGCGCTTAATGTCGTTCCGTAAGGAATGGATGCAGGTGCCGTCCAGGCCACGACTGGCGTAATCGGATTGACCGTCACACTCACACTGCCAGTGAGAGATTTGTAGTCAATCGTATCCGTCGGCGTAAAGACCACGCTTTGTGTTGCGCTGCCCGCCGAAGGAACGAGGCTCGGTGTATTGAAGGCGAAGGTACCCGGAGTCGACGCAGTGCCACCCGTCAGAGTCGAGGAGGACAGGCTCTGTCCGTAGGTAATCGCGGATGCAGTCGGCCACACCGAAACCGTCGGCAACATCTGAACTGCCACTTGCAACAGGGACGAGACCGGGCAGGCAGCGGCTGTGAAGACCGGGCTGACCATGTCCCCAGGGATCTGCGATTGGTTGTAGTTCCAGATGGAACCCGTGGCGGCGTTGGTCGTATTCCGCTGTCTCACCGTCAACTCCACCACGTTATCTGGCAGTTGAGTCGGGGTGGTAGACCATCCATTCGGGTCTTGGTAGTAAAAATCATTGCCGACGATCGAAGAACTCACCGGCGTGCCGCCCACAACAACATTCGAGATAATCGGCGCAGTCTGGATGGCCTGCGCGTCATAAACGCCACTGACGGTCGTGCTACCTACATAACTGCTGGTGTTAGGAAGCGAAACCGCCATCTGGAGATTGGGGACTGGCTGCACCCACGGCTCGTATTGCGCTGCGCCAGCACCGATGAGATTCGGCAGCACCGTCTGGGTTGGCGCCGTAATGTTGCAAAGCAGAATGGTTCCCTCTGCGATACCGGGGCTGCAAGTTGTACCCGCCGTGCAGGGTGTGGCTGCGGTCGACGGATTCATACCAATGCTCCACAATGCAATGGCCTGATCCACCTTGATGTTGCTCCAGGTGACGTTGTTCACTGAACCGCCGGAGACATCGTCGATGGCCATCATCCAGCCCTTGCCCGTGTCATGAATTACATAGTTGCTGTCGAAGAGAATATTCTGTGCGGCATACCCATCGGCAGAGTTCGGCAGTGGCGCGCCCACCAGCATGGTGTGTGCGTACTGGTTCCACATGGTATTGCCGACTACATTGACGTGGTTCGTTGAAACGGACCCCGCTCCCGTAGCCCCCGCAAAGATCGCAATCAGATCATCTTCGGTACGTATGAAGGAGTTGGTTACGTTGAGATATTGATTGGATTGAAGGTCCATGCCATCCGAGTTTGCTTCGCTGGGTGCACCCGCGCCGCTAAACCCGAAGATTTTGATGTTGTTGACAGTAACCGGATTTGTCGTACTGCCTATATCGTTCGTCATCCCGAAGTTCCATGCGCAGGAGTTACGCAGGATGATCCCGTCCACCGTTACCTGCCCCTGTAGAGCCGTCGTCATATCGACCATTGTCAGAATCATCGTATTGCTGCCACAGTGGCCCAGCGTTGTACCAGAAGGAGACTGAGCCGGATTGGAAGGATTCTCGCACATCGGCGCGGCAACCTGCTGAGCTGCTGTACAGGTTTCTGCGGCGCTGTCATTGATCATCTGGGTCTGCATTTCCTGCCCGTCCAGCACGCCCCAACCTCGAACAATCGCAGGCTCCATGTTGTAGGGCCAGCCACCCATGCCGATCATGGGCATATTTCCTGTAGCGGCGCCAGTGTAGTTAATGAAGGCACCATCCTCCAGATACAACTCGGTCCCGCTACCCCAGTTCAGTGCACTGGCTACGTTATAAACACCGTGCGGAAAGACGTAAGCCGTGTACCCGCTCGGGAAGCTCGCCATGGTAAGTACTTTGGGATTTGAACTTGTCCCCGGCGTCATCGTGTAAACATTTGAACCTGTTGGCGGATTGTTGGCTGCCGTTGGTGGCGGGTTAATGAAGATGTGCAGCGAATTCAGCCAATCCCCACCAATCTCGACCGTGATTTGCTGCGGTATTCCGTTCCCGCTCGCATCTTCCTGCTCGGTGACAGTAAACGAGAAGGAGCCTGTCGGATAACCCTGTGTATTCCCGGCAGAATAAACAGTCACCGGCCCGATATTTTCCGTAACCCGGCTTAGAATCTTGACCTGGCTGGTAGTGCTGCCTATGGCAAAAGTGCCGGGGGTCAGTGTTCCCCCAACCGGAAAGCCCGTTGGGAAGCTCACCAGTACGGTCGTCGTCCCATTCAACTGGAAGGAGGTAAAGGACGCGGTCGCCAGGTCGGCACTGTAAGAAGCCTCTTGCCCGGTCGGGTTCGCTGTGGTCACCTCCGCAGGATTCAAGTCAGAACAGTGGTAGTTGTTCCCTGTCAGATACGAGGTAAACCCTTGAAAGTTAACGGACCTGACCTGAGCGTTATAGACGTAAAGCGGAGTAGAGCCTGCCGTCACGTTGAAATAGGGGGACAGGACTACGCCGTCCAAAGACTCCCGCGCTCCGCCAGTGCCTGTTGTATAGCCAGCATTGGCATACGCCGTAACCTGCGCCTGTACAGAAGTACATACCGCCAATAACAAGATTGTCCCGGCTATCTGGAAGAACCGCCGCAAAGCACCTGCATTTCCAACTGAAGACTGAAGTCGCATGAATCTCCCCATTGTTTGAAAAGTAGTATTTGGTGGGTGAGGAACACCATCGGCTCTGGCGGAATTGCATGTCAAGTAAACATGGGGAAATTACGGTAAACATTACCGTAATCGTCGCTCTAAGTGCTTTGATTCCTATTACTAAGGACTCTTCAGCCTTGGCTCAGGATGGCCTGCCGGGGTGATTTCTCTAGCAAAAGGCCAGGGACCATGTCCTAAAACATGATCCGTGGCCATTCTTTGTTGAACTACTGTGTTGCGAACCAATCCATCCGCTCGCTGCGCCTTATGGAACCGGCGTTATGTAAACAGTAGGACAACTGGTGCTTGTGAAGGTCGGACTGACCATGTCTCCGGCAATATCCGACTGGTAGTAATTCCAGATGGAGCCATAGGCAGCATTGTTTGTACTCCTCTGCCTCTCCGTCAGTTCAACCTCATTCTGAGGCATCTGAGTCCCCGGCGACCAGCCAGTCGAATTCAGGTAGTAGAAGTCATTGCCGTCGACAGAAGAACTCACCGTCGAGCCGTTAATGACCACATTCCAGAAGTTCGGCGCTGACTGAATGATCAGAGGTTGGTTGCCTGAAGTCGTTCCATTGCCGACATAAGGGTTGTTATTTGCAAAGGAGGCCTGCATCTGAATGTTTGAGACCGGTTGCACAAACGGTTCATAGGTTGCGCCTCCGTTCCCGACGATTACCGGCAGCACATTCTGGTTTGTGGTCTGGTTGATGTTGCAGAACTGAATGCTTCCCTCCACGATTCCCGGACTGGTGAATGAGGTCAGGGTTTCGCTTGTTACCGACAGGGCTTCGCTTGCTACCGTCTGCGAGTCGTTCACGGTATAAGTTCCGGTTCCACCTGTGCCCGTTCCTAGCGCAGTGATGGTGGTGCCGGATGTAACCCCAGTACCAGTAACAATCTGTCCAACCCCAAGCGTCCCGGAAGAAACCGCAGTAACCGTCATCGTAGTGCCAGAGATGGAGCCGGTGAAAGCGACTGTTGAGACCTGCGAGTTGTTAACAGTGTACGTTCCTACGCCACCTGAAGCCGCTGCAAACATTGGTTCAGTCACGACCGTCATGGCTTCGCTGGCTACCGTCTGCGAAACGCTGAGCACGTAGGTTCCGGTTCCATCCATACCCGTTATATATCCAGTGATGGTTGTGCCACTCGTTACCCCGGTACCCGTGATGACCTGCCCAATTGCAAGTAACCCCGAAGCAACGGCTGTGACCGTCAACGTGGTGCCGGAGATGGAACCGGTGAAGGCAGCGGCCGTGGTCTGCGAACTGCTGACCGTGTAGGTTCCGGTTCCACCTGTGCCCGTTCCAAGCGCAGTGATGGTAGTGCCTGTAGTTACCCCAGTACCCGTGATAACCTCCCCAACCTTAAGCGTCCCGGAGGCAACCGCTGTGACCGTCAACGTGGTGCCGGAGATCGTGCCGGTGAAGTTGTTCGCGGTGAGGTAGGTTCCAGCCGCAATCCCCGCACCCGCAATATACTGGCCTGCGCCAAGTGTCCCGGACGATACCGCAGTGACCGTCAACGTGGTGCCGGAGATGGAGCCGGTGACCGTAGATTCCGTGGTCGCAGCCGGATTGAGGCCCCACAACTGACTTGCCTGATTGATGGTGGTATTGCTGAAGGTGACATTATTCACAGTGCCACCCAGGGCAGGGTCAATGCTCATCAGTGGAGCCTTGCCCGTGTCATGAATGATGAGGTTGCTGTCAAAAACAATATTCTGCGCTGCATACCCGTCCGCGGAGTTTTGCAACTCCCCGCCGACTACCATGGCATGGGCATACTCGTTCCAGAAGGTATTGCCCACCACATTGATGTTGTTATCAGAGAAGGATCCCAGAGCGGAATTCTCCGCCTTCACCGTAATCAGATCATCATCGGTACGGAAGAAGGAATTGGTGATGTTCAGATACTGGTCGTTGACCAGATCAATTCCATCCGAGTTGCTGTTGGCTGGCGCACCCGCTCCGCTGAACCCGAAGATTTTGATGTTGTTGATGGTGAAGGGATTCGATGCGCTGCCTATGCTCTTGCCGGGCGAGAAGGTCCACGTGCAGGAGTTACGCATGATGATTCCGTCCACGAGCACCTGCCCCTGGATACTCGTATTCAAATCGCTCATCGTCAGGATCATCGTGCTGCTGCCGCAGTCAGCCAGCGTGTAACCGGTTGGGGATTGAGCAGGATTGGTTGCGGACTGGCACATCGGAGCCTGAACCTGCTGGGCAGCCGTACAGACTTCACCACCGCTTGCGCTGTCATTGAGCATATGGGATTGCATCGCCTGCCCATCCAGCACGCCCCAGCCGCGAATAATTGCTGGAACGTCATTGAGCGGCCAGCCGCCCATGGCAATCATCGAACCGGATCCCTTAGCGGCGCCAGTGTAGTTAATAAAGGCTCCATCCGCCAGATACAATTCGATGCCGCTGCCCCAGTGCAGTTCGCTGCTGGCGTTATAAATTCCGTGCGGAAAGACGTAAGCCGTAGCGGAACTCATAGCGGCAGAGGTGCAGTTACTCGAACTCGCTCCGCTCGAGAAGCTCGCCTGTGTAAGCGTCCCCGGCAGCATCGTACAGGCACCCGTACCCGTTCCTGATGTTGGTGCGCTGTTGGCCGTTGTTGGCGGAGGGTTGATGAAGAGATGCAGAGAGTTCAGCCAGTCTCCGGCAATCTCAATTGTCAGTTGTTGAGGAATCGGCTTGCTGTTCTTGTCGAACTGCTCGCTGATGTTAAAGGAGAACGAACCAGCCGGATATCCATAGGGATTCCCCGCAGGATAGACGGTTAGTCCCGTTATATCGTTGATATTCGTTGGTGTGGGATTGCTTAGAGTGCTTTGATAGAGACCGAGGATGTTGATCTGACTGGTGCTGGTCAGCGCGCCCGCCGTTGGATAACCGGTCGGGAAGCTAATCAGTACCGACGTTGACCCCTGTAACTGGAGCGAGGCGAACGATGCGGTTCCCAGATCGGCAGAGTAGGAAACCTCTTGTCCGGTCGGGTTCGCGGAGTTCACTGTTCCATTCAAATCCGACGCGTTGTAGGTTTTGCCTGTCAGGTTCGAGGTAAAGGTCGCAAAGTTGATGGCCCGCACCTCCGCGTTATAGGTGTAGAGCGTTGTGCTGTTTGCCGCCACGGTAAAGAAGGGCGACAGGACAACACCATCCGAGTTTTCCAGCACGCCTGATGGTGACTGTGTGCTGCCGGTAAACGCCGTAATCACGCCGGAAGCAATGCTCGCCGTCAATTGTGTCGCTGCCGTGTAATCTGCGTTACCCGCCTGATTGGCTGCTACCACTACAGGGCCGCCGGTTGTACCAGTAAGCGTCAACGTGCTGCCATTGGTGCCGCTGACCGAACCAGGCCCAGAGACAACACTGAAGGTAACCGGCAGACCGGAGGTAGCTGTCGCGCTGAGCGTGATGGTGGGGCCGCCAGTAGTCCCCGACAGCGGTGGATTGAAGCCAGTAATCGACTGCGATGCCTGTTGAATGACAACCGACCTCTGCACCTGTGCTGCCGCTGTGTAGTCAGTGTTGCCAGCCTGATTGGAATCAATCACGCAGGTGCCGCCGCCGGTAAAGTTCAGTGTGGTGCCATTGGTGCCGCTCACAGTACATGCGCCAGCGGTTGAGCTGCCGTCAATGGTGAAGACAACTGCATTGCCAGAAGCTCCGCCGGTTGCGCTCAATGGAACCGATGCGGCTCCATAGGTCACTGGTGTTGTCGGCGGCGTAAAGCTAATCGTCTGTGCTGCCTGATTGATGACTACCGTCTTCTGCACCTGTGTTGCCGCTGTGTAATTCGTGTTGCCAGCTTGATTCGCATCAATCACGCAGGTTCCAGCGCCGGTAAAGTTCAGCGTTGCGCCATTGGTGCCGGTGGCGGTACATGCGCCAGCGGTTGAGCTGCCGTCAATGGTGAAGGTAACCGCATTGCCAGACCCGCCGCCAGTTGCAACCAGACCGACCGAAGAGGCTCCGTAGGTCACTGGGGTAGTCGGCTGCGTAAAGGTAATTGTCTGTGATGCCTGATTGATGACTACCGTCTTCTGCACCTGTGTTGCCGCTGTGTAATTCGTGTTGCCAGCTTGATTGGCATCAATCACACAAGTGCCAGCGCCGGTATAGTTCAGTGTTGCGCCATTGGTGCCAGTGGCGGTACACGCGCCAGCGGTTGAAGTGCCGTCAATGGTGAAGGTAACCGCATTGCCAGACCCGCCGCCAGTTGCAACCAGACCGACCGAAGAGGCTCCGTAGGTCACTGGGGTAGTCGGCTGTGTAAAGCTAATCGTCTGCGATGCCTGATTGATGACTACCGTCTTCTGCACCTGTGTTGCCGCATTGTAATTAGCGCTGCTGGCCTGATTGGCATCAATCACGCAAGTGCCAGCGCCGGTAAAGTTCAGTGTTGCGCCATTGGTGCCGGTGGCGGTACATGCGCCAGCGGTTGAACTGCCGTCGATGGTGAAGGTAACCGGATTGCCAGATCCGCCGCCAGTTGCAACCAGACCAACCGAAGAGGCTCCGTAGGTCACTGGGGTAGACGGCTGCGTAAAGGTAATCGTCTGTGATGCCTGATTGATGACTACCGTCTTCTGCACCTGTGTTGCCGCTGCATAATTCGTGTTGCCTGCCTGATTCGCATCAACCACGCAAGTGCCAGCGCCGGTATAGTTCAGTGTTGCGCCATTGGTGCCAGTGGCGGTACATGCGCCAGCGGTTGAAGTGCCGTCGATGGTGAAGGTAACCGGATTGCCAGACCCGCCGCCCGTTGCAACCAGACCAACCGAAGAGGCTCCGTAGGTCACTGGGGTTGACGGCTGCGTGAAGGAAATCGTCTGCGATGCCTGATTGATGACTACCGTCTTCTGCACCTGTGTTGCCGCTGCATAGAAGGCGTTGCCCGCCTGATTGGCATCGACCACACAATTGCCGACGCCGGTAAAGTTCAGTGTTGCGCCATTGGTGCCGGTGGCGGTACATGCGCCAGCGGTCGAAGTGCCGTCAATGGTGAAGGTAACCGGATTGCCAGACCCGCCGCCCGTTGCAACCAACCCAACCGATGCGGCTCCGTAGGTCACTGGCGTCGTCGGCTGCGTAAAGGTAATCGTCTGCACAATCAGGGCTACGGTTGCACTCAGGCTGACCGTTGCCGAGTTTGCTGCGTTTGAAGTGAAGGAGGCGCTGGCCGTATAGCTGCCGGCCCCAACTGAGGTAAAGGTCGCCGTCTCCAGGCAATTTCCACCGGCAGCAAGGCTTGAGGTTGTGCAACCACCGCTTGATGCAGCCAATACAGTAAAGTCGGCGGAACTGGTTCCCGTGACCGTGGCCGTGGTGGAGTTCAGCGTCAATCCGGAGTTGCCCACGTTATTCAGTGTCAGGTTCTCGGTGCCGGATGTCGTAAAGCTGGCTGCTCCCGTGCTGCGGTTATCTTCAATCGCGCCGGTCTTGCCAGAGTCGGCGACGAAGATGTTTGCATTTGCATCGATTGCAAGACCAACAGGTGTAGTTAGCCCGGTCACCAGAGTCGTTCCCGGAGTTGCTCCAAGGTAGTACACCAGAACCTTGCCCGCGCTGTCGGCAACATAGAGGTTGCCAGCAGCATCTACCGCAATGCCCGTAGGAGTGACACCTGAATCGATTGTCACAACAGAAGAATAGGAAGTTCCACCATTGCTGATGCTCGGAACTTCGACAATGCGGGTGTTGCCGGAGTCAAGAATGAAGAGGTCGCCCGATGCATCAAAGGCCAACTGCGACGGCGAAGAGAGCGTAATCGCCGTTGTACCGGAACTCAACAGTTGAAGCGGATTCGCAAAGCCCTCCGTGCTGACACGAACTACTCGGTTGTTCTTGGTATCCGCCACAAAGAGGTTGCCATAAGGATCGATAGCGACGCCCTCAGGTCCAGAAAGTGCCGTACTCATCAATGTGGTACCTGTGATTGTTGCAATCACGGTTCCGGCAGAGTTCGTCTCGATGACATTGTTGCCACCGCTATTTGCCACATACACGTTGCCTGCGTTATCAAGCGCCACCTGTGCGGGGTTGTTCAGCCCGGTAAACAGGGATGTGAGTGTAGTTCCGCTGGAAGCGCCCTTGAGAACCTGATTCCCGGTGCTGTCGGAGACATAGATGTTGCCGTTCAGGTCCGCTGCAACACCGGCTGGCTTGATGCCGCTGCCCACGGTGCTGGAGGTTCCTGAATCAATGGCAAGATCGGGTGCCGTACCCACGCCAACCAGAGAATCCGTGCTGGTCAGGTTCACTGAGGAGCCCGAAGCCGAACTGGAGCCATACAGCGTAATCGCTCCGCTGCGCTCTCCCGGATGGCTGGGAGTAAAGTTCACCAGCTCGGCGCAGACGCCTTGGAAAGCAACCACTGTGCCATCGGCGCAACCGTTTGCATTCGTCGTAGTGGAGAGGCTGAATTCACTGTCACTCGAATTGCCCTGCAGGCCAAAGGTAAACCCGGTCGACGCATTCAGGGTCACTCCAGCCGAGGGGCTGGCTACAGCCTCCGGATTGTAGACCTCCTCGAAGGCTACATACTGCGGCGTGGTCGAGCTGTCGGCGGTTGCCGCGAACTTGTTATTGAATGAATACTCCTGAATGACATTCGTACCCGTACCGCCGCTGTTGACACCGGGATTCGCCATGTACATATTGCCCGCGGCATCAAACGATATCTTGCCCGCCGGATTTACAAACGACTCAAGCGCAGGACAGCCGCTGCCGTAAGCGTCCGTTGATTTGGGACCGTTGCTGCCGCCGTTACAGTAGGCGCCAGAGGCAGGCGCGCCGTTGTCGGCAGGGCCGCCGAGCCAGCGCGTGGCTGTATAGCTGACAGGATCAATCTTCCAGACGATTCTGTCAGCCGATTCGTAGGAATATACATTTCCGGTCTGATCTACTCCTATGGCATCCCACGCGCCAACTCCGTTCGATGAGCCAGCGAGAATATAAGCGCTATTCGCCGCAACGCCAGTCCAGGTGCTGGTGGTTGGGAAGGTGGTAGCGCCGCTGTACCCGGTACTGCCACCATTGGCTACACCGGCATACGTGTAGATGTCTCCGGCGACCGGAGAAGCGCCAAAGGCGCTGTAAACCGCGCTCGGCAGAGTGCCAATGCCGCTGTAAACAACGCGGATTCTATTGGAACCGTTCTCCGAGATGTAGAGGTTGTCATTCCCGTCAATTACGATCGCTCCCGGAGCGTACATACTCGCTGAGGTAGCCGGACCACCATCCCCATCATAGTAATTTGAGTAGGGAGGATAGTACGTCATCGTATAGGGGCTGGCGGAGCCGGTGAACGATTCTGACAGCAGGCTACTACTGACAGTCGGACAGCCGTATGGAACTCCAGAGGTGGCACCAAGCCCGTTGTACGGGTAATAGGAAGCTACAGTGGTTAGCGTGTTGGTCGCGCTGTTATGCCCCGATTGATCATTCGTGGGTGCATTGGTCAGATCAACCGACGCGCTGGTAAGCAACCCGTGGTTGCCGACGGTGTCAATATAATCGCCGCCGCAGGCCGTCTCACCGGCCACAGTTGTCACATTGCCAACAAGGTTGTACCCGTTGGTAACACCGAAGATCTCGCGTATATTGTTTCCACCTACAGTGACCTTGTTGTATACGGTGCTGCCGACGGTTATGTTTGAATATCCTCTTCCATCTGCAACAAAGACATTGCCTTTGGAGTCCACGGCAATTCCATTCGGTTGGGTCATGGCTGCATTTACCGCCGGGCCGCCGTCGCCATAGGTGCCAAATGTGCTGGCCGCCCCATCACCGTTGTAGAAACCCAAAGAATACACGTAGCCGACCTGTGCTGCGGTCACCCCGGACGTAGCTGTGGTGTTGATGGTCGTGATCAGGTTCGCAGGCTGCGCTCCGCCAGCATAGATGATGCGCGGCTCAGGGAGAGAACTACTGCTGTTCTGTCCCATCGCAATATAGATGTTGCCGTACTTGTCGACCGTGATGGCGCGCAGTTGCGTCATGCGTGCCAGCGTGGCAGGGCAACCATCTCCCATGGTCGTATAGGACGTGGGATAGCCTGTGTTACCTGCACATTTAACACCTTTTCCTGACGCAACAGCGCTGGCATATCCGCCGCCTACGCTGAAGACCTTGCCAACGCCATTCGACTGCACCGCAGCGGCATTCGCATACGCGGTTGTAAAGGCCGAGTTCCAACTGTTGGCTCCGTAGATGAGCGCCGCCGCCGTCGCTCCACCCTTGTAGAGAACGCGAATCGTACCAGTAACGCTGATGGAGTTGATGGTGCCGCCTGTATCGGCCCAGTAAACGTTGCCGTAAGAGTCGGTCGCGCTGTCAGTAAGGTTAAGAAGTGTAGCCTGAGTCGGAACGCAGTTGTCCCCGATGTTGTAGCTGGTGCTGTTCAGTGAATTCGTAAAGCCCGTCGAACAGGTTCCAAGCGGATTCGTATATGCGGAGCCTTGGCTGGCATTCGCGATACCGGCGATCGTCGTCACGATTGGCTCAGGGATAAAGCCTGTTGTACTCTGTGCGGTGGCAACACTTGACATGCCCATCGCCGTTACGGCAAGAAGAGTCAGCAAAAACCTTAGAAAACCCTTGTTCATTTCATCCTCCCAAGATGTTGACACTGCACATTTCCAATCTTTGTGTACCGGAGGCTCAACCATCGAATGCCGGACACCTTCCTCTATTTCTGCATTTCCAACAAACTTGAACAGTCCTGCAAGCAACACGTACCAACGCTCTCTTCTTGCGAGACCGGTCATTGAAAACACAGGGTTATTTCAAAACTGGATACCACCACTGGCGGCGGAGATGGTAATGGTGTAGCTTCTGGACGCTTCTTCCCGGAAGCGAATGCATCGCCGCACAGGTATCTCCTCATTGCTCAATCGGAAAAGGAATCGGTGAGCGTCAGCAACAATCCATTTCGAACAAATTAGGTGTCAAGTTAACTTACATAAATAACGGTAAATTTACCGTAATCATAGAAATAAGTTGTTTAGTTTCTACGGAGTCTTCTCCGATGTTCCTGGCCAGTACTTATTAGGAGTTGTAGATAGTTGATACTTCAATTCCCCGCCGCCCATAAGTTCTGAGTAGGGAATTGAAGTTACAGGAAGCGGCCTTCCATTGAAGGTCACGGATTGAATAAAATGGGCACCCTTTGTGGCTCCAGGCGCTGTGATTTGGAGAGTGTGTCCGTTCGGAAGATGAAGAACAATATTGTCAAAATGAGGCGAAGTGACCTCAAACTGAGGGATGCCGGGCGTCACCTGATATAGCCCAAGAGCGCTCAGCACATACCATGCCGACATTTGTCCGGCATCATCATTTCCCGGTAATCCATCTACACGATCCTTGTAAGTCTTCAAAATCTCTGGAACTCTTTCCTGTGTCTTCCATGCTTCGCCGGCATAGTTATATAAGTACGCAATATGATGGCTTGGTTCATTCCCGTGGTCATAATACTTTTTCTCGAATAACTCATCGAGCTTCGAGAGAAATGCCTTACGGCCACCTACCCATTGGATAAGTCCAGGAATATCCTGTAGTACAAAAAATGTGTATTGAAACGGAGTTCCTTCCGTAACGTAGGTAGTTTCCTTGGCTGGGTCAAAGGGGAAAGCCCACTTCCCATCCGCGTGACGCCCGCGAGCAAATCCTGTTTTGGGATCGATGACATTCTTATAATTGTCTGCCCGCTTGCGGAATATCTCAGCATCCTCGGTCTTCCCCAGTTTGCGGGCGACCTCGCTGACCACAAAATCATCGTAGGCATAATCCAATGTCCGCGATACCTGTTCCTTTACGTGGAAAGCATCCTGCACCGGATCTTCCAGCGGGATAAATCCATACTTCAGATACGACTCAAGCGCTCTGCGTCCGCGTCCATCTCTGTACATCTCTATGGATGGAACTTCTGTAGCGTTCTTGCGTATCAACTCATAGGCCTCTGCTGGGTCAAAGCCTCCGATGCCTTTCAGGTACGCATCGCCAATGATTGCTACTTCATGATCCCCATCCATCTCAGAGGTATAGCTGTTCCACGCTGGATAGATTGGCAGATATCCTCCCTGCTTTCCCATCTCAACGAGAGAACGAACCATATCCCGATCATGATCTATGTCAATGATTGTAAGGAGTGGATGCAGCGCTCTGAAAGTATCCCAAACGGAATAGTCGGAATAGTAGACGTATCCATCCGCTCGCTCCGTTTTTTGGTTCCCAGCAAATTCGGGATAGGTGCCACTTACATCGCTATAGGTACGCGGGGCAACCATGCTATGGTAGAGCGCCGTATAAAAAGTTCTCCGATCCGGCGAGTCCCCACGAATCTCAATTCGCCCCAGTGCATCCTCCCAAACCTGTTTGCTCTGCTTGCTGACCGCATCAAAGTCCCAGTTGGGAATTTCGCTTTCGAGATTGTGGCGCGCTTCCTCAACGCTTACAAAGGAGCTACCTATCTTTACAATTACGGGAACACCGGGCGTTACATTACGAAACAAGATGCGTGTTTGCGCTGGCGAGTTTGACTTATCCTTGACTACCTCAAAGCTGTGATCGGAGGCTATAACAAAGTAGCCGCTGAATCCGGCTGGCCTTCCACTCCCTGCGTAGATGCGCGTCACCGGACTCTTGCCGGTCACCTCATTGTGTTGCGGATCAAATTCGACCTGGCCTTTTCCATTGCGCGCATTACTGCGCACGAGGAGCCAGGCCTCGCCCGGATTCTTGAATGTGAGACGGAAGATTCCGGAACGCAGTGTTCCGCTCATCTCGACACCTACATGAAGCTCCGGCAGGTTGACTGAATACGCGTATGGACTGCTCCGCTCTTCGGCGTGCTCAAAGCGCGAGGATATCCCCGCAGGGCCATCCGGAATTTTTCCGGAGCCGGGCAATATGCTGAAGCTGCCGTAGTCCTGCACACACGACCCGCTGAGGAAGTGGCTCCCGCGGAAGCCAAAAATCCGTGTGTCCTTTGCATAGTAGGGCGCTATGCACTTCTCTTCTCCAACGCGTGTTTCCGCTGTCCACTGCGTCATGGCAAATGGATAGCCTACGGATGGATATGTCTGCCCGTCCGCTGCTGTACCGGCCATCGGATCAGCACGATTAGCAAAACTCTTTTGGGGGCTCTGAGCAGATAGCGTGTATCCGCAGACAAGGATGACAACACAGTGGATGGAAAAACTGCAAAGTTGATGGAGGGTCTTCCGTGAGCGACTACGCAGCCTATTGACCATCATTCCGATCCTCATTCACCGATATTTTTGAGATCGGATCATCCGGCCTCGCGTCAGTTTTTGGGAAGCTAAAGATACCCTTCCTATAAACAATGGGCCAGAGTGAACTGGCCCATTGCACTGTTTGACCATGCAGGGTTTAGAAGGCTACCGAACCACCCACATAGATGGTGCGCGTCGCGCTGAAGGAATTCGGAACGGTGAAGTTTGTGTTTTGCGTGAAGGCATTCGCTGGATTCGTCTCGAAGTTGCTGAGTGAAGGTGCCGTTCCGGAAAAAACACCGGCAGGTGTAGTCGTGAGGAAAAAATTCGGATGATTGGCCAGGTTTTGAACATCGACGAAGAGTTGCACATTGACGCGACGGTTCACTTGGATTCTCTTGCGGATACCTCCATCCCAGTTGATGGAGCGGGGATTGCGGCCAGCGCTTAGCTCGCGAGGAACATTCCCGTAGGCCGGGGCATTGAATGCTCCGGGAACCTGAAAAGCATTTTGGTTCAGAATGCCTTTGCCGGTTAAGATGCCAAGCTTGTCGTGCTTCCAGTTTGCATTCTTGATCGGTTGCCCGGGTACATAACTGGGCCGCAGGTGATTGTAGAGTTGCGTCGCGCCGTAGTAGCACGCCACCGTGGCTGTAGGCGGGGTTGAACAAAAGTAGCCGTTGTTGCCCAGACCCACCGAGAGTGGGTACCCGGATTGAGCCGAGAAGTACCCGGCGGTGCTGAAGCCTCCGAACAAGGCGTTGATTACATGGCTCCGGGGAAAGAACTTCTGTCCCTTGCCGATGGGAAAGAGGTAATTGTAGCCAAGCGTCACACGCACCGGCTGGTCAAAGGAAGAAACGGCGTAATCGCCCTTCAGGGTGTAGGGATCCTGAGGATAGGTCAGGCCAAAGGCATCAATCGCGGTTCCGTCCACGGTTGGAGTGGAGTTTGTATCCAGCGACTTCGACCAGGAGAAGCCGCCGGTCAGCGTCATGCCCTTGATCGGCTGTCCACGCGCTCCAAGATACATGCCGTTGTAGTAGGACGACGAATGGCGGTTGTACGCCTGATAGATGGCGTTGCTGTAGAACTGCTGGTAGGGTACATAGCTATCCAGCACAGGTTCCGCATTGTTGAGCCCGTATACGTTTGGCATCGTCGCAGCAAAGTTAACCCCACTTTGCCAGGCATTGTATAAGGCCGTCTGCGAGGGAAGGTTTGTGGCCAGCAACGGGGAATACAGGTGAAGTCCGCGCTGTCCAACGTAGGTCGCGCTGACCACCAGTTTCGGGCCTACGCTGACATCCACGCCCAAGTTCCAGACCTCCACATAGGGCACCGCGTTGTTCTGATCCACCTCCGGCAGCAGTGCGGTGGGCGAATAGGAGAACAGAGGATTCCCGAGATTCGCCCCAACGCGGGCGATGGGGACCGGCTGATTGCTGATGAAGTCCAGCGCCGAGCCGTTGATGGCATTATTGGTCGACGCGTTCAAGATTCCTCCGTTGGTCGCTGCTCCCCCAGTGTTATTTGTGAGGGACTCGGCGGCGGGAGTAAAGGCGGGCTCAATGGTGTTTCCGACCCCGGTAAGCGGAGCATGGATCAGAGCATACGATGCCTTGACGACAGCCCATGGCCGTGGCGAATAGGAAAGACCGAGACGCGGTTCAAATCCCCAGTAGTTTACCGGGTACATGGTTTTTTTCAGACCGAAGGTGCCGGAGTGGGCCATCGCTCCAGTGACGGGGAGTCCGTTAAGCGTGCCAGTAGCCGTGGAAACAAAGGAGCCTTGATTGTTGAATTTTTCCGAGCGCGGGAATTCAAGGTTATAGCGCAACCCGTAGTTGATGGTTAGGTTGGGGCGCGCCTTCCATGTGTCCTGAACAAAACCCGCCATGTACTTCCAGCGGTAATAAAAGGGCTGGGAACCTCCGGTGGTAAACGTGCCAATCAAACCCAAATCCATGGCTGCCATCGAGCTGCCTGCAAAGCCGTAGCTGCCGGTCTCCCCGTTGGTGAAGTTATACGTGCCGCCGTAGGTGTTGGAGACGTCTTTCCGGTTGAGTTGCAGCGCGCGGTACTCGGCGCCGAATTTGACCTGATGGCGTCCAAAGAGGATGGTGGTTTCGTTGCCGTATCCATAGCTCTCGTCAAGCGAACGTCCGCCGTCCTGGAAGCCGCCGCCGCCGCCAACTGAGGGAAGATTGGGTGAGTCGGCATCGCCGAAGGTCATCGCAGGCATGCCAACGCCATTCGTCGCAGAAACCAGGCCAACGGATGCTCCCCAGTCCTGAGTGAGCGATACAGGCGGAGGAATCCGGTAGCGGTTGGCCCTTAGGTAGCTGGCGCGGGACTCATTGATGATGTTGGCGCTGAACAAATGAACAAAGTTCAGGGCGAAGTTGCGAGAGGTCACCTCATCCGTGGGGATGGAGTCCAGAGGATTATTGAGTCCCAGGAAGTTATAACGAACGGCGTTCACCGGCACAACCGAATATCTGCCAAAGAGGTGGTCGCTGTTTTTAAAGGTGTGGTCGACACGAAGCGACCAGCGATCATCTTGGTTGACGACACCGCGCGCGGCATAGGCATTATTGCCGTTTAGGTCATAAGTTCCCAGCGCGTTGTCGAATACTGCGTATTGGCCGGGATTGCTAGGAGTTGGGTAGTGGGCCTTGATAAACTGCGCCACAGGATTTTGCGCTACCTGCGCGCTCAGATCGTCATTCGGAACAGGGCTTCGATATTTATTGTAAGCGGCGCTCTGCCAAAAGTTCTTGAAACTGGTAGTGGGTGTATTCCCCAGTTGGTTGCCATAAGGGAAGAGGTTTCCCGGCCCACCGGCATTGGGAAACTGGTAGAAGATCTGATTGATGATGCTGCACGCGCTTTGGCCACAGTTTGTGATAGCGCTGGCCGCGTCGGCAGCAGCCTGAGCATAGCCATTCGTCTTCAGATCAGTCGTGTTCAGCATCTCAAGGCTGACGGCGCCGTTTGGATAGTTGAAGAATTGTCCATTCAACTCATCGGGAGTGGCCAGGCGGGCGCGCGAGAAGGTCACGTTGCGCATGCGCAGAGGCTGGTAAGCAAAGAGGAAGAAGGTATTGTTCAGCTTGAGCGGATGCTTTCCGTAGTAGAAATTCGGCAACTCCACCGGGCCGCCAATCGTGCCGCCGTAGATGGACTGGTGAATGTCCGAGGGTTCATTGCTGCCGGTCCGGTAAGCCTGACCAAAGAATGGGTCGGTATGGCGATACGACAATGTGCCGTGAAACTCGACTCCGCCATCCTGACTGGCCTGATTGATGATGCCGCCGCCGGTGCGTCCGTATTCGGCAGGCAGACCGGCCATCTGGACGGAGATTCCCTTGATTGCGCCCGGCGTAAAGGTGATGCCGACGCGGGGATAGCTGTTTTGCGTGATGTCAAAGCCGTCGACGAGTTGCGAGGCCAGTCCGGGGCGAGCGCCTGAAATCGAAATCGAAGCGCCGGTAATCACCGGGTTGGTGTAGATGCCCGGAATTTCTGACTGGACGCCGTTGCCAAACTGCGGATCGCCAGTCACGCCGGGAATCAGTGTCACCAGACCCAGACTGCTCTGATCAGCCAACGGAATATTCTCCAACAGATCCTTTGAGACCGAGCTGTTGACCGATGTCGTGTCATGCTCAACCAGATCGTCCGAGGCAGTAACGACCACTGTGGCCGAGTCTGCCGCTCCCGGCTTCAGGTGGAAGTCCTGCGAAACCGTGGACCCTGCGGTCAATTCGACACCGAAGACCTGCTCGGTCCCGAAGGTATCGGCAGAGACGGTAATGTCGTAAGCTCCCGAGTCCAGTCCAGAGACGCTGTAGATGCCCTCCTTGGTGGTCTTCACTTTGACCGCACGGCGGGTGGATTCTTGTGTGACGACAACCTTGGCGCCAGCGATTGCGCGCTGGTTGCTGTCAAGCACTGTGCCTTCGATCGTTCCGGTGCTGCTCTGAGCCCACAACGTTCCTGTCAGTGTGAGAAGGGCAACGATACCCAGGACAACTGCGATTTGTTTTAGCTTTTTCTCGCGCACTACATTCCTCCCGTATTCTCTTGCAACCTTGTCCAAATCTCTTTTTCCATCCGAGTTCTGGTCCGGTTGCAAGATGGCCTCAAAGTTGTAATCCTGCAAACTATTGCACTTCCAGCGAAATGGTGTTTGACGCACTCACAATACCGGAGGTTCCAGTAATCGTGATGGTATACGTCCCTGCCGTGGTGCCTGCGCTATTCGTTGTTGAACTGCAAGCAGAGAATCCTCCAACGGCAAGCAACATGATCACGAGGAGCCCAAGTGCTCTCAGGCGTGCTCTGGATTTGCTGCGGAACCCTGCAAACAAGAGGCATCCCAGCATAGCCACACCCGCCAGCGCCAGACGAGTACCAGCCCGCGTCGAATGTTCAAGCTCACTGCTTTCGACCGGAACCGTGGTGACGGTCAAAGTGGCATAACCAGGAGTTGTCCCGGTGATAACGACCGGGTTGGTCGAGCCAAAGCTGAGTAACGGCATATTTTGAACATTGGCCGGGGTCGAGGTGATGGTTGCCGACAAGCTGACGGTGCCGGTAAATCCATTCGAAGGCGTCACAGTGATCGTCGAGGTATTTGCGAAGTTCCCTCCCGGCGGCACTGAGACTGTTGTTCCACTGATTGTGATTGGTTCAATGGCGACTGCGACGGTTGCTGTGCCGGTAGCTGAACTGTAAGTGCTATTACCGGAGTAGGTAGCCGTCAACGTATCTGTTGCTGCTGGCCAGTTCCCGGTCAGCGCGCCTGCGGGAATAACGATGGTCGCGCTGCCGCTGCTGAGCGTCGTAGCAGAGGACGTATAGCTGCCGCTGGTCAACGTCACTGTTCCTGTGGGAGTCGGAGTGCCGCTGGCGGATACGGTTACGGAAAGCGATTGCAGCGTCGTGATGGTGGTAGCTGCGGGCGTTACTGTCAGAGTCGTTGTAACCGCAGTGACTGTGACCGAAGATGTGCCCGTCGAGCTGTTGTATACCGGAGCGCTGGTCGCATCCGGGGTATAAGTCGCCGTCAGAGGATTCGCGCCAAACGACAGCGAACCGGCGGGAATGATAAAGGTTATGACGCCGCTGCTGCCGAGTGTCGTAGCAGGAGACGTATAGAGGCCACCGTTGGTCAGCGTCACTGTTCCAGTTGGTGTCGCCAGATAGCTGCTGACGCTGACGGATACGGAAAGCGATTGCAACGTCGTGATGCTGGTGGCTGCGGGCGTCACTGTCACCGTCGGTTTAGCCAGCAAAGTGACACCCACTGAAGATGTTCCGGTTGTGCTGGTGTACTTCGCAAAGCTGTTCGCGTCCGGTGTATAGGTCGCCGTCAGTACATCGATTCCAACCGGCAACGTACCAGCGGGAACGGTGATGGTTGCGCTGCCGCTGCTCAGTGTCACGGCAGAGGACGTATAGCTGCCGCTGCTCAGCGTCACTGTTCCAGTGGGAGTCGGAGTGCCGCCGACAACTACTGTTACGGTAAGCGCCTGCTGAACGATGATGTTGGCGGGCGAGGGTGTTACCGTTACCGTCGGCGGAATGGCAAAGGTGGTGATATTGCCACTCAGGCTCAGCGTCGCCGTATTGGCGGCGTTGCTGTTGAACGATGTACTGGCAACATAACTGCCGATGACTGTCGGCGCAAAGCTTGCCGTGAACCCACAGGATCCACCGGCAGCATAACTCGCAGCCGCGCAGCCATTGCTCGATGCACTGGCAACCGTAAAGGCAGAGGCGCCGGTTCCTGTGAGAGAGTCAATCGGCGCGGTCAGCGTCAATGCAGAGTTTCCCACGTTGTTCAGCGTGACATTCGAGCTGCTCACCTTTGTAAAGTTGGCAGCGCCCAGACTGCGGCGGTCTTCAATCAGACCGGTCGCGGCGGAGTCTGCGACAAAGATGTTTGCATCCGCGTCAATGGCAAGACCGACCGGCGTGGTCAGCCCGGACGAAATCAGAGCCACTCCTGGAAGCGCAGGCGTATTCGCAGCCGAACCGGGGTAATACACCAGAACCGCTGGAGCACTGTCCGCAACATAGAGGTTACCGGCCGCATCCAGCGCAATGCCTACAGGCGTCACACCCGAATCGATTGTCACAACAGAGGCATAAGAGCTTCCACCGTTGCTGCTGTTCGGAACCTCGACGATGCGGCTGTTGCCGGAGTCGAGAATGAAGAGGTCGCCCGCAGTGTCAAAGGCAAGCTGCGTCGGCGAAGAGAGCGTGAGCGCCGTTGTGCCGGAGGTCATCAGTTGTAGCGGCTGAATGAAGCCCTCTGTGCTGACACGCGCAACACGATTGTTGCCGGTATCTGCAACATAGAGGTTGCCGTATGGATCAATGGCAACGCCCTTGGGGGCAGAGAGTGTCGTACTCATCAGGGTGCTACCCGTGATTGTTGCCAGCACGGTTCCGGTAGAGTTCGCCTCGATGACGCTGTTTCCGCTCGTCACATACACGTTGCCCATGTTGTCCACGGCCACTTGCGCGGGGCTGGTCAACCCGGTAAGCAGAGCGGGGGTGGTCAGTGTGGTTCCGCTCGAAGCACCCTTCCAGAGATTGCCGGATCCGTCGGCCACATAAACGTTGCCATTCAAGTCCGTGGCTACACCAGCTGGCGTAATACCCGAGCCAATCTTGCTGGATGTGCCGGTATCGATGGCGAGATCAGCCGCCGTACCTGTGCCAACCAGAGGGGCCGTGCTGGTCAGGTTCACCGAGGGGCCAGAAGCCGTACTCGTGCCGGCGAGCGTGATTGCTGCACTGCGCTCTCCCGGATGGGAGGGAGTAAAGTTCACCAACAGGGCACAGGTATTCCCGAGCGTAATCGCGGTGCCGCCAGCTGAGCAGGTGTTTGCGCCCGTCGTGGTGTTGAGGCTGAATTCACTATCACTCGAATTGCCCTGCAATCCAAAGGCAATTCCCGTCGTTGCGTTCAGGGTCACACCAGCTGAGGGGGTGGCTATGTCCGCCGGGTTGTAGGTCTGCAAGAAGGCCGCATACAGCGAGGTGGTCGAGCCGTCGGCGGTTGCCGGGAACTGGCTGTAGGGAACCACTGTGGTTCCGTTGTTCGATACGTAGGTCGAGTACTCCTGAATCACATTTGTACCCGTGCCGCCGCTGTTGGTTCCGGGATTCACCATCCAGATATTGCCGGATGGGTCAAAGACGATCTTGCCCGCAGGATTTGTGTACGACGTAACGGAAGGACAACCGCTGCCGTATTCGTCTACGTACTTGGGCCCGGTAGTGCCGGTACAGTAGCTGCCAACCGTCTCATAGTTGTTGTAGTTACCGCCGCCGAGCCAGCGGGTGGCGATATTGGTGGAAGGGTCAATCTTCCAGACAATCCTGTTACTCGGCTCAAAGGAGTAGATGTTTCCAGCCGGATCGATTCCGATGGCATCCCACACGATTGCAGTACCGTTCTTTGTGATACTAGAGTTCGTGGCGAGGACAAGAGCGGTGGTCGCCGGAAGGCCAGTGTATTTGTTGCTGGTTGGGAAGGTGGTTCCAAGACTGGGGCTAGCAGTACCGGCGCTACCAACGCCATACCCAGTGGAACCGCCGTTGGCTACACCGGCATAGGTGTAGATGTATCCGGCGACCGGAGCGCTTGGCGTTGCGGAACTGCTGTAAACCGCGCTCGGCAGAGTGCCGGTGCCACTGTAGACAACGCGAATTCTGTTTGAGCTGGGCTCCGAGATGTAGAGGTTGTCATTCGCGTCAATCACAAGCGATCCCGGGTAGTTGATGTACGCCGAGGTCGCAGGACCGCCATCCCCATCATAGTAATTCGAGTAGGGAGCGTAGTATGCCAGCACATAACTGGTGGAGACAGCCGCGTTAGTGTACGACTCTGCCAGAGAGCTGCCCGGGCAGCCGTAGGGGATGACGCTTCCAGTCAAGCTGACGCCAATTCCCACATACGGGTAATAGGAGTTGACGGTGGTCAGGGTGTTGGTCGTGCTGTTACCGCCAGATTTAAAATTCGCGGGCGCATTGGTCGAGTCAACGGAGGCGCTGGTCAGCAATCCATGGTTGCCAACTGTATCGACATAATCGCCGCCGCAGGCCGTCTCACCGGCCACGGTTGTCACATTGCCAACCAGATTGTATCCATTGGTGACGCCGAAGATCTCGCGAACGTTATTTCCATCAAGATTCATGTAATAGAACTTGTCGCCGCTGTAAGTGCCACCGGTAAAGGCGCCTTCACTTCCGGGTCCACCACCATCTGAAACATAGACATTGCCCTTGGAATCTACGGCGATTCCGCTTGGGTTGATGATGGCTGCACTTGCCGCCGGGCCGCCATCGCCGTAAGTTCCAACCGTGGTGTACCCGCCGAGAAATCCAATCGTGTAGATGTAGCCGACCTGTGCAGCCGTCACTCCGGTTGCAGAAGTGGTGTTGACGGCCGTAATCAGGTTCGCAGGCTGCGCGCCGCCGGCATAGATCATACGTGCCAGAGGAACAGAACTGCTGCCACCTTGTCCGGATGCAATGTAGATATTGCCGTACTTGTCGACCGTCATGGAATGAAGATCCGTGATGCGAGCCAGCGTGGCTGGGCAGCCATCGCCCTGAGTGTCATAGGAGGTGCTAGGGCCAGGATTTGTTGAGCCTGCGCATTTAACACCCTTCCCTGAAGCAACCGCGCTGGAATATCCGCCGCCAACGGGGAAGACCTTGCCAACACCGCTCGTCTGCACCGCCGCAGCACTTCCGTATACGGCCGTAAAGGCAGTGTTCCAGCTATTAGCGGAGTAGATCAGGTTCGCCGCCGTTGCGCCACCCTTGTAGAGGACTCGTATCGAAGGGGAAACGTTTGTAGTGCCAGCGGTTCCGAAGGTAGCGCTTCCAGTGCCGCCATTGTCAGACCAGTAGATGTTGCCGTAGGTATCAGTTGCTATATCTGTAAGGTCATAAAGCGATACCTGGCTCGGTAAACAGCCGTCGCCGATGTTATAGGCTGTCGCGTTGAGCGAGTTCGTAAAGCCAGTCGTACAGCTTCCGAGCGCATTCGTGTACTGTCCGCCCTGCAGGAAATTAGCCAAACCGGCGACCGTGGTCACAAACGGCTCAGGGATAAAGCCCGTAGTAGACTGCGCGTGGGCAACACCTGCCATGCCCAAAACAACGATGGCAAGAAGAGTCAGCAAAGACCCCAGAATACGTTTGTTCATTTCATCCTCCCAAAATGTTGCCACTGCACAAATTCAACCTTTGAGCTCCGGTCAGCCCCTGCTCTGCCTGTTTCCTCAATTGCGCTGAACGACTCTGTAAACAAAATGCCCCAACATTCTTTTTCTACGAGACAGACCACCATACCCCCCATGTTGACGCTGTAGCTATGTTGGATATCACCACTGGCGGCCGTGATGGTAACGGTGTTGTTTTTGCCCGCCTCCCCACGGAAGCGGACGCATTCCTGCACCCGGTATCTCCCCATAACTCAATCTGATAAAGGATCTGTGGGCGAAAGCAACCATCGATGACAGCCAACCTGCATGTCAAGTAAACATGGATAAATGACGGTAAAGTTTACCGTAACAACGAATAAGTGGTTTTTTTTCATGCACATGAACACTCTCTGCTGGCCTGCTCTCCATAATTCTCCTCACTTTGACATAACAGTATGTATGGAGTCATTTCGATTCCGTGGAGGAAGCGCGGTTTTTTCTCTGTGATTTAGACACAGTGTCTTGCTGTATCCGGGCAAAGTTTCTCAAGGCGGAGAATCCTCCTGTCGAGGTCACAGCTTTGGGTCTGAACAAGTCTTAGTGTGCAGTGTTTTGAATGCGCGCGGTTTTAACTGTTCAGTTTCATGACATCCTTTACACTTTTTCCCTACCGCAGAGGGCAAGAAGTGAGGGATTTGACCCTCTGCGCGAGCGGAGGAATCTCAAGAGTCTGGTTGAAGCTAACTGGATGATGCCCTAGGGAAGCACTGAACAAGTTCCGCTTTTGCGATGTTTTGAAAGGGCGGGGCTTTGAGCCCCGCCGTAGACGCATAATCAAAGGATCCGGCTTTAGCCTCCGAGGGATTGCAAATCATTGAAAATACATTCCCTCCGGGGCTAAAGCCCAGAAGTTTATATACCCGACAAGCGGCGCGGTTAAAACCGCGCCCTTTCAAAACATCGCATACAAAGAGACTTGTTCAGAGCTTCCCTAGGGCCTGTTAACACTACTGGACAGGGTCGTTGGCACCGTGACCGGGCAACTATTGTCCTTCACCTCAAAGGGAGCCTTTGGGGAAACGCCCAAATCTCTGGCCACAAGTGGCTCTATGGCAGCAGCCAGCAAAGACTGCCCCAGTACGGTGGGATGAACCGCCCCGGCAGGCGGGGTGAACCGAATGTCCGCAAACAGGCAGGTCCGAATCCTGCCCTGGTTTCGAAATTCCGGAGAAGCATCAATGAAATCAACGCCTTGCACCTTGCCCTCGGAGTAGACCCTCAAAAGTTGCGCGTTAATCTCGTCGTCAAGCCGATCTTTTTCACTGGAACGGTCGCTGGGAAGCACTCCCACAACAACAATCTTGGCCTCTGGTGTCCGCTCTTGTATCTCGGTAACGATCTTTTCAATCGCCGTAACCGTCTGCTCGGCGCTCCAGTCGGGATGCTTCTCCGATGTATTGTTGGTGCCGATCAGCAGGACAACGCAGCGCGGATGCAGGCCGTTCAACTCGCCGCCTTCGGTAATACGCCACAGGAGATTTCCGGTCGTGTCGCCTGAGAATCCCAGATTCAGCGCATTGCGATCCTTTGTGTAGTAATCCCACAGCGCGCGGTACTCGCCGAACTCCCAACGCTCCGTGATGGAGTCGCCAAGAAAGACAATATCGGCCGCGTGCCTTCTCGCCTCGTCAAGCTTTGCCCAGTGTCGCGCTCCCCACAGAGGAGCCTCAAAGCGCGCAACCGGGGTGGATGGATCGATTCGATTGATTCTGGCTGGCGCTGGCGACTCCCGCTCCCAAGCAATTGTGGTCGGGGATTGATGAGCAAAGCGAATGTAGGCTCCGAGCGGCCCTTCCTTCACCTCGGCGGGCCTTCCGTCTATGGTTACATTCGCCGGGTGCTCCCATCTCCAACGGACCTCTGCTTCCACAGGCACTCCGTCAATCGTAAGAGTGCAATGGCTCTGCTGGCAGACGCGGTGCAGTTGACGATCTTCAAAGTCGACGATGCTCCGCTCACTCTTCGACGCAGAGAAGGCCATTGGATAGAGTTCGTAGACACGGCGATCGTCGAGCCCCTGAAGGCCAGCCTGATGCACCTGCGCCTTGGGCACCAGCGTCATCACATCTTCCGGAATCTTCGGCAGAATTGTGCCGGGGCGGACGTAAATCGGAATCTGATCGAGCGGCACATCGACAACCATGGAATGACCGCCTTCGATGGTCTTGCCCGAGTTGTCATCAATCCACTGCCCAGCCGGCAGATAGACCGAGCGCTGGGTTCCGTCGCTCAATACCGGGGCAACCAGCAAATCGGGACCAAATTCATATTCATCCTCGCTCAACCGCGCATTCTCTTCATCCTGATGGTTGAGCACCAGCGCCCGCATGATCGGCATACCGTTTTTTGCGCTCTCCTGAGCTGCGGCATAGCGATACGGGAAGAGGCTCATATTCAGGACCGCATACTTCCTATATATATCGAGTGCCTGCTGGCCATAATCCCACGGAAGCAACCTCAGTTCCCTGCCCGTTTGGTAATGCTCCCTCATATCCAGGATATGTACCCGACATGCGCCGAGAGAAAATCTGGCGGTGCCCTGTACGGGCAATGATGTACTTCTCGTCGCTTGCAATTTCTACTTTGTCCTCACCGGCATTGGTGGCCAAATTCAGGATTGTATCGACGGCAGTTCGGGCTACAAGTAGCGAGGTGTCTTCCTGACTCTCGTATTCGCTCTCGACCAATGCCAATCTGTTCCCGTCCGTTGCCACCAGCCGGAGACGGTTTGGCTTGATCTCGATCAGCAACGCATTGAGTTGAAACCGGCCTTCACTTGAGCAGATCGCAAAACGGCAACGGCGCAACATACCCGCCAACGTATCTCCAGGCAGTTGCAACAGCGTGGCCGAGGACTCTGGTACAGCCGGAAACTGGCTCGGGTCAATTCCTATGATTTTGGTCTTTGAACGGCCCATCCTGACGAGGATTTCCTTCGGCTGCTCACACGAGATTTCAACGTCTCCATCAGGCAGTAAACGCAGATAGTCATAGAGCCGGTGAACGGGAACGGCAATTATTCCTGCAACCGCAATCTGTGCCTGAGTGCGCGTCACATACGTTTCGTCCAGATTGGTGGTCTGAATATCAACATAAAGCTGTCCCGGTTGCGCCGAAAGAAGGACGCATCCCAATACTGGTACTCCTCCTGTCTTACGGGTCGAAATTGTTTGTGCTTGGGCCAGCTCTGATATCAACGCGCGGCGGTTGGCTCTTATAGCAAAAAGCACTCTTCCTCCTGCCCCCGAATGATGATTGGCGAGGGAACAGAGAGAGCATATCCGCGATCTGTGCAATCTCCTAGTCTTCGAGCTAGGGAAAATGAATTATTTGAAGTCCTGTGATTGGGTCTGATTAAGTGATGCATTTGAGCCGCAGGTGTCTACTCGCTACTTCCCTTCCCTGCTCAACGAACGCCCTGTACCTTCTTTCTGGTTGCGGGCTTGCTCGGAGCTACGGGATGGTCCTGGACTGGCTCTATCATGCGCGAGGATGTTGTGCGACCCTTCTTGGGTCCATTCTGGCGATAGTCGGAGCCCTGCATATCCACATGGCTGCACATTTCTACAATGCGCGACCGGACTCGCTCGGCTATGCGATCGCCCAACGTTGCTTCGCCTTTAGCACCACCTCCTGGCGGGAGGTTTGGGTAATTGGTTGTGAAGATAGTTGTGAGGTTTCTGTTGTAACGCGCCTGAACGATGGTTCTGATTTTCTCAAAAGCGTAATCGCTAGGGTTGGCTGCGCCCAGCTCGTCGAGCAGGAGTACTTCTGCGGTGAGGATGGGCTGGAGAATCTGCGTTTCTGTGGTTCCGCTGTTCTGACTATTTGAGTCCCGTAGGCTTTGTATCAGGTCACCGTAATCGCAGTAGAGTCCTACTGCGTTTACCTCGGTAATCAAGTACTTCAGCGCCGCGATCGCTAGGTGTGTCTTGCCTGTTCCAATTGTCCCGGTCAGCAATACACCCGTTCTTTCCAGCGGATAGGATTGTGAAAAATCAAGGACCTCTTTCTTTGCGCGGGACAGTGAAGCGTTGACACCTGCGTAATTCGGAAGAAAGTTGTCAAAGTCGCAATGAGCGAACCTCTCTGGGATGCTTGCTCGCCGAAGATTAGCGCTGGCTACTAGCGCCTGTTGGCAAGCGCAACGTGCTGCTTCGCGATGCCCTTTGGCAGGCTCTTTAATCACCCACCCTGTGCCATTACAGATCGCGCATTCCACGGCTAAAAGAGAGGCCTCTGCCTGTGTGTGCGAGCCCATTCATCGTAGCTCATCAACATCAGATACTCCTCAAGTTCGGCGCGTATTGTTCGCTCTATGAGCATGCGCTGCTTCTCAATTGGAGCCTTAGCAAACTGCTTGTCTGCTATTTTGTTTCTGGTGATCTCGGCGGCAATCTTCTTCTCGTATTTTGCTCCCGGATACCTGCGTTCAACCTCCTGATCAATTTCCAATTCTCTCCACCGCTCATATCCTGCATCTTCTTCTTCCGGACTGATCACAGAAATGTAATCCGCAGATTCATCCATCCCTACTTTAGAGCCAGACTTTACCTGCGGCTTGGTCGCCGAGGGCTTCCCCTTCGGCGATATCATGTGAATCAGCACGGCCTGGTTGTTGTTGTAATCCGCGCCAGCCATAACCTTTTTCTTCCAGTCGCCTACACACTGCAGAATGTGTTCCTCGGAACATTCGAGTGCAAGTTCCGTTGCCTTTGGATCGTTGACTCCATGCTCTATGAGCAAAAAGCGCGATCTTTGCTGCTTATGATCGAGTACTACCCTCTCTCCTCCTGCTAAAAGCATAGATCCAGTAAAAGGTCTCGAAAGAGCTTTCCCATGAGTAGTCAGGAATCTGGTCAGCACGTTCCCTGCCGTCAAAACGAATTTGTACCCGCGTTCAGTCGACATGGGCTCAAGCTCCCAACTCTGCAGATAACCAATACGAATCAACTGGTCAAAGGCTGGCTCGAACTGCTGCTTGATTCGTGAGGGTGTTGAGAACTTCTTCAGGTTGATTAAGGCGCACACTTTCGCATAGTCGCGCTGTACCGGGAACCCTTTGCTTTGGCGGAACCAGGTATGCAGGTGCATATAGAGAGATTTAGCAATTGAGAGCGTCAGGGCACTGTAAGGCGTCGCATCAACTGGAACCACATAGTTAGCGTTGAAATTCTCCAGCATCCAATCCGCAAGATAAACCTCGTACTCTTCGGTACGGGAATCTTTCAGTTTGTCTCCAAATCTTTCTACCTTCTGTATGGCAATCAGAGATGTTTCTGCATATTTTTCTCTGCCTGCCAGAAAAATAATGTCATCTGCTCGTATCTGCGTTGTCTGCATACGCTGCAACCAGCTACGGATCGCGTTATAGGCATGGTTGTTATTGGTAATGCCCAGTTCCTTAATCATGTGGTTGGCAACAAATCTCACTGGATTCGTCACGCGACCATCCATAGTCCGTTGGGCCTCAATGTACTTTAAGAACACAAGCCACTTGTCTTGATCGGAAATGTTTGGGAATCCCCATTCAGGGTTGGCTGAGAATACAATCGTCATATTACGGCGCACGCCGTTTTTGGTTATCTCGTGTTCGATGCGTCGAACATTCGAGATTTTTGCATCGTCTGTGTTTTGGGCTCCGAAGTAGCCGATCTCTAATAGGTTTTTTTCTAGACCACGACGCTGCACACGGCTATTCCCCGCGGGTATGAGCATGTCTTGCCGCTCTTTCGATATTTTTTTCTTTGTCATAGATTGGCTGTAAGCGAGAATACTACCAGCAAAGTAAAGCAACTTCTAGAGCAAAGGCATAATACTAGATTCCAGTAAGTGCAACATAATCAATCAAATACAGAAGAATAAATATTTGAAACAGCGATATCTTTACGCGAAACAGCGACATCACTTACGCAGTGCAGCGACATCGCTTACGCAGAACAGCGATATTCTTACGCGAAACAGCGATATTCCTAAAAACTGCAACATTCTTGGTGCGCCCTTGCGGTCTGAGTTAGCACATCAGCCTCATTATTAACAATACTTCGAGAGAAAAATCTTCATAGAGGTCTTCGAGGTAACACATAAGTGAAAATCTAGGCCAGTTACCACTGTTAGCGTAGCAGCCCGGGCTTGGTGAGATCGTAGAGTGCAATTTCATCCTTCAGGCATTGAAGCACTGGACCTGATAATTACTATGCAAGTTACATTTAATGAACAAGATCGCAAATAGACTTACGCGGAACAGCGATATATAGGGTGCTTAGGACATCAGAACATAGAGTTTTTGAGAAATATGGTGTGCAACAACAACATAATAAAAGGGATGCTCGATTTCCTTACGCGGAACAGCGATATTCGGGGTTCTGGCAAGGCTCAGATATCGCTGTTCCGCGTAAGCTATGGATGTAAATATATGAAAACAAATACTATATACGGTTTAATCAGATCGAAAACCCAAGAATTTACTAGAATTCCGCGACATTATCGCTGTTCCGCGTAAGACAGAGTTTCATGTCAATGAAAATAAAAGAGATAGATAGTACCTCTTACGCAAAACAGCGATATTCCGGGCTCAGGCTAGGCAAATATATCGCTGTTCCGCGTAAGGTCCGTCTCCAAGGTACAGATAATAAGGAACATACATTCATGGTCACACGATCTCCGGCTCGCCCCTCTGGCTGAAGTTGCTGATTGTCGCTGTCCCGCGTAACGAAATCCTCTATCTATCAGAAATAAAAAGGGATAATAAGCACGTCAAGAGGAGCAATTGTATCTGGCTCTGTCGCAGGTGTAATGATAACGATCAAGTAATCATTCAGCCCGAATCTAGCTACGCTTACATCTCCATGTAGTTGAAATAAAAAGCAATATCTAATATCTAAATATTAAATACAGGGAAATGGTGGGGGTAACACATCGTAAATACCATAAAGCGGTACTCTTCTGGTCCCAGTTCCCTGCTTGCTGTTGCACACCGAAAATACAGGCTCCCTAAAAAAAGCCGCTCTGGATAATGCAGAGCGGCTTAGTGAGTTGAGGTCAGGTAGAAGTAGTCAGGAAAAGATCTCCTTGAACTTGCCAATGATGTGCACCGCTTCTTTGCCGGTGAGCCCTCTCAAAACAAGCTGCAATCGCCCATCCTCAAAGGTTTTTACCTCGCCCTTAGCATTGCCGTATCTAAGAGGTTCACGAGTAGCCCTCGGCCGCTTCCCTGCTGCAGCACGTGGGGCTGTCTTCTGCGCTGCAACATCGCGATATCCCAAATCATTCTTCGCAGCATTATGGATAAGCGAGATCGTATCGTCATCACCATGCATGCTGTGAAACTCTCTTATAGCATTCAGCATTTGGAAGGTAAGCAACGTTGGGTATTCCGTGAGAGTTTGCACTATCAACAGCGGTAGATCCGCAAGCGCCAGTGTTCTGCTGACAGAGGAGTTCGGGATGTTGAGCGCCAGAGCCAAAGCAGTCTGGCTTTCGTAAACCTTCTTTTCCAGCAGTTCCTTCCAACGAATAGCATCGTCGAGAGGAGTCTGGTTGCGGCGTTCCGTATTGGACGAGCGCGCCAACTCGTATAACTGCTGGTCGCTAATTGGCCGCGAGTGGATCTCAATTCTCAACGTGGCCAGGCCAGCAGCGCGAGCAGCGCGAAGACGGGTCTCCCCTTCAATCAGCACAACGTGGCTACCCTCTACAAAGCCTGTAGTGGCTACCCGCTGTCCGTTCTGAGCCAGAGATCGAGCCAGTTCATCGACGGCCGCAGAGGTGTATACCGCGCGTGGATTGAAAGGATTAGACTTGATCCGCTCGAGAGGCACTTCGTAGACATTTCCGGCCACATAGGCAGCAGATGTGTCCTGTCCTCTTGTAGCTGCTATGACGTGGATTGCGGAGGCCGTAGGAGTACGAGGGTCAGCAACAATAGGCGCGCTCGCAGCGCTTATTTCTGCTTCGAGAACGCGGTCCTCTGTGATGGTGCGCCGCTTGAACAGATTCTTCGTTGGCGTGGTCATTTAGGCTACCTCCTGTGCTTTCACACGCGTGGTTATTTCGTCGTATACGGCGCGCATCTCTTCAACAGCCTTCTCGGAGCGCTCCTTCCCTTTCAACTCATGTACAGCCTTGCCTGTGCGGCCTGAAGTAAGCCATGCGGAACGATGGGCAATATGAGAAAGGAAAACATTGACACCTTCTGAGGCGAAGAAAGAGCGAATATCAGCAGTTGCTTTCGAGTTCTCAAGTGGTGAAACACGAGTCAACACAACGAAGGCTGGGATAGCACCAGCGGGGTGTCTAGGGCCCATTTGTTTGAGCGCATCGAATACGTTGAGAGTCGATTCGATCTCCTGCTGGTCGGCACCGCAAGGCACGAGAACCAGGTCGCTTAGTAGAGCGCATTCCAGCATCGTGCGGTAGTTCTGCGCACCAATGTCAACGACGACAAGCTCATACTTTTGGGACAAGTTCGCCAGTTCGCGGGCCGGGTTCGGTGGCAGCGCAAGCACTGTAATTGCAGGTTCAATATTCTCCTCGTTCCGTATACGAGACCAGCTCATCGCAGAACCCTGCTTATCCGTATCAAGCAGAACAGTGTCTACGCCCTCAGAAGCGGCGATAGTGGCAATATGAGTGGAGAGACGAGTTTTAGCAACTCCACCCTTTTCTGCCCCAACAGTGATAATCATTCTTGCCCCTTTCGATAACAAAACCAGAATAGCGCAAAAAAGTAATTTTCAACAAATATAAATGAAATATGTACATAAACAATAAATGAAATTGAATATAAAAAATTTAGATAGTTTTTTGCACCGATGCAAAAGAGCCAGCAAACATCAGAGGCGGACTAAAGGGAAGATAACAAGCCAAATTTTGCATCGATGCAAAACGAGAATCTGCCCAACAAATGAGAGCTATCAAGTTAGTAGGTAAGGCAAATTTTGCATCGATGCAAAACGGCAGATTTCCGCTTATGGATGCCTACTTGAATGTGAACAAACACACGATTTTGCATCGATGCAAAAGGGAATTGATCAAAGGGAAAGCAACCAAACTGGATAGTGAATAAGAGACGTTTTGCATCGATGCAAAACGGTGACATTCGTACTGCGCTGGTAAAAAGAGGCTTAGCGAGGAACCTAAACTTTCTTTCGTTCGAGTTCCTTCCGCTGAAGTTGTGCGAAAAAGCTCCTCAACTCATCATTCCCAACCTCTCTACGCTTGGGGGCCGGGTCTAATTGCGCTTGTATAGAGCCGAGGTCATTCTGGAGAGCCTGGGCCAGAACGTATAGCCCTGCAATGACTTCAGCAGAGTCCGCACCGGTGATGGTGAGGCGTCCTTCCTCCAAATGGATGTTTTCAGGCAGGTCCAGCGCCATAACGGTTTTGAGTTCCGAGGGTAGGGAATAGTTGAGTTTGCTGGGCTTTGGCGCGGGTCCTGCTTCAAGGCGGCGGCTGCGTACCGTGCCAGTCAGATCGTCGGCCTCCTCGGCCTGCTCCACAAACTCCAGCAGATTGGCGCGGTCAACGAAGTGCGTACCACCGATGATCTGCAGGTTCCCGATGGACTTCATCAGGGTAATGGCCGTGGCGCGACGCACCTCGAAGAGATCTTCGATATCGCGCCGGGACCAGGTTTGCAGCTTGGAGTTCCGGACTCGTTCTCGGATTTCGTAGATTCGGATGGCCCAGGATACAGGCTTTGGCATGGCGGACTCCGTACTTGGGGGCTGCCAACAGAGCGGCAGGGCAGGGAACTGGTTGAGGTTGACGGCGGGCGACGGGTGGAACTGTTACACAACGGTGCCAGAATTATGCCAAATGAAGGGGGTTGAAGGGTAGGGGAAAATTGGTTGACCTGCTAATTATCCTCATTTTACTGAGCCTGATATAGTAGTGTTATCAGGCTTTAGCTGCAAAACTCCTTCCTGAGCGATCTTTGAGACTCATAGATGTCGCCTCAGAAAGCGGACAAAGTAGCACGATAAGCCACGAGGATCGGACGATGGCTGAGAGTTCAACCGAAGAATCCCGACAGCACGAGCTGGTAATCTCACCCAGCACGGCTCTGGTTCCTGAGCTCGAGATATCGCTCCCTGATGAGATCGCGCCCGGCCACCCTCTCTTTGCGGCGGAACAGGCCTCCCGCGTCTACGCCTCGGAGTCAAACAGCGCGGCCACGCGCCGAGCCTATAACTCCGACTGGTGGGATTTCGTTTCATGGTGCCAAAGCAAAGGGCAGCAGTTCCTGCCCGCCTCCCCGGATACGGTCCGGCTCTACATCACAGAACTGGCACAAAGGAAGCAGACAACAAAGAAGAAGAATAAGGAGGGTGCGGCGGCGTGCTATACCTCGACGGCGACCATTACACGCCGACTGACTTCGATTGCCGCCGCACACAAGCGGGCCACTCCACCTCAACCGAATCCCGCCGATCTGAGGAACAATCGCTTGCTTGCCGACACCTACCATGGCATCTGCAAGAGCCGGGGAAAGAAGCAGGAAGGGAAGGCGCCGATCACCCTCGAGCTGTTGCGCAAGATGGTCAACCACTGTGATGGGACTCTGGCCGCTTCCCGCGATCGCGCGCTGCTACTTGTGGGATTTGCAGGCGGCTTACGTCGCTCCGAACTCGCAGCCATCAAAGTTGAGGACATTCACGAGCACAATCGGGGAGTCACCATTTTCGTGCCGGTATCGAAGACCGATCAGGAGAGGCAGGGCAGGGAAGTGGAGTTGCCTTTTGGATGTCAGCCGGATACCACGCCGCTGGCGGAGTTAATCTGTCCGGTACGAGCGCTCCGTCAATGGCTCAAACAGTCCGGAATCAAAACTGGGCCAGTATTCCGCAAGGTTGGCCACGCCCAGCATGTCCAGACGAAGATCAATGACGAGACAGCACAAATCGACAGCAACACGATTGGAAGGATCTTCAAGCGCGCTTTAAGGAGAGCCAATCCCACCCGCGAGGAGCTGCAGGGCAAGAAACTGGAGGACTATGGTGCCCACTCTCTCAGAGCGGGCTTCTGCACAGTTGCTTACGATAACGGGACCGACGAATTGAGCATAATGCGCCAGACAGGGCACACTTCAAGAGAAACCGTGCGTAAGTACATCCGTGCCGAGCAGAACGCTCGCCTGAAGGCGGCCTATAACCTGGGGATGTGAGTTCTCAAGAACTACCTTCTACATATCAATAGACGAGCGTTGCGCCTACGCGAGTTGCCAAATCAACGACCGACAGATGAGCGTGACCGGCAATTAGCAGGCTCTCCGACGTGTCATCCCATCCCAAGTCAGACGGGGTTACGCGGGTGCCAAAGAACATGAAAGCGTGCGCCTGATCGTCCTGCCGCGATATCCACCTGAGTCCTTGAGCATCGGGATACTGTGTGTAGAGTGCCTGTGCCCAGAGGCGTGTAGTGGGGTAGTGAAACTTCGTGGTATCAATCAACTGCGTTCGCTTGATACCTAGCTTGCGAAGCGCAACCGAGCTGAGGTCGATGAGACAAAATTCAGCAGTTGGGTTTAGTATGCTGTGACCCTTGTTGTCTAGTCTGGTTTTTGAGATGCTCTTGAATCCGGCCTTGAAGGGGAGATCATGAAAGATCGTCTCCATGAGAGCGCAGTCAAGTGTAGTACCCGCGTAGAGTGTAGGGATGAGGACTCCGGCAGTATTGGTTATTGGACTGAAGCGGGCATTACCTTTGGTGCTTGCGTTGAACTCGCTGCCGCCATAGGCGAGGTCGTGGACACGGTGCAACTTCAATCCGTGACCAAATTTCAAGGTTACTAGCGTTGCATCAAGGAACTTTGGCGGCAACGGAGTGGACGCCGCAGACTTAGCCATGCAGAACTCCGTCTACCTCATCCTGTGCAGCAGCAATTACGAGTTCGGGGCGAGTCGCCAACAGATCCTGTGGGCGCTGGTCGTCAAGGAAGCTGTTAAGTCCAGCAAACCAGAAGGCAATATCCCAGCCGATCTTCATCTCACCAAAGACATTCAAAACTTCGGCCAATGCTTTGTAAGGGCGGTAGCCTTCCACAGGGTTGAGCGCGTACAAGGGGAAGTAGTCGATGCCTTTGTGCTGAAAGGCGAAGATGTACCCAGCCCGCTTCCACTTGTTCGGTTGGGCGCTCGGGTTTTTGGAGCTGTATCCGGCCATCTTGGCGATCTCGCCTGCGGGCAGAAAGTCTCCGCTCAGCAGAATAGTTGATTTGGCATGGGCCATCATCCGGGCTTCAGTGAGAGCAGTATCAGATATGGTTATATCGGGGAGAAGTGCCTCGATGATAACTTCGAGATTACGTTGACGCTTGAGTATGAGGTCGGGCAGAAAGGCTGTCATCTGACGGAAGACCGACTCAAAGACGAGCTGCTGCTCATTGTCCGCGAAGGTGAAAACCAAAGCGCGAGTATCTGTAGATTGGCGAAGGCGCTCGATGACCTCAGCGCTGCTTCCCACGTTCATCTTGGGAGCGCTATGAAGAAGTTGACTTGTCTGAGCCATGTTGTTTCCCTCAATAAGTAGGTTATTCGGATTACCACAATTAGTCAATAGTATATATAACCATATCTAATAGCACGGAGATGGGACCGCCAGGACGAGAAGTACAGAGTATTTGACATGTGCTTACAATACATATATAATGTAAGCATATGAGGTAAGCAGATGGATAATCCCAATGCACCAACCATGCTTTCTGTGCGCATCCCAAAGTACCTGAGAGACAAACTGGAAGACCTGCGCGAGGCACTTTCAAGAAAATCCGGAAAGCAGGCATCAACAAGTGATGCGCTCAGGTCGCTACTAGACGATGAAGATGGGAGGGCGTCACAGATTACTGAAGAAGCAAGGGCCCATGAAAACCCTACAGAGTATCTGGCCGAGGTTGGTCACATCGGTCTGGCCGGAGGCCAGCTTTCATTTACGGCGTGGCAGGTACAGCTTCATTACATCAAAGTGGCACTGTCAACCGATCACCTCTGGAAGTGGCCGATTTCATTAAACACGGCTAAACAGCTTACGGCGGCTTTCATCGCGCTGCATAAGAAATACAGAGAAAAGAAAATCCGAACTGAGCTCGATTCTTTTTTGCTGATGTTAGTGCGAAAGGTGCATCCCCGGTGGATGATGCCAGCTAAATCTCCAGAAATAGCCGAAGAGGTCGAGAAAGGGTATCAGACCCTTTACGAAGCATTCGATACTTTGGATCCTAAGTGCCGGAACTACTATGCCTGCAATGCGGTTGACGCGTTACAGCTTCTTCTGGAGTCAGACAAAAGAATCAGTAGCGCAGATTTGAACGATACGCTTCTCCCATACTGGAATGAACTGTGGGCAGTGACGGCGCGCGGTCACTATTTAACGAAAAAAAAGCCCATCCGCAGTAGCAATTTTGTTCCCGCTCCCTCTTCCTTTGTAACAAAAAATTATGCAGATGGACCGATACGAATTAGCGCGTCTCTCGAATACAAGGAGCATGACTTGCTCACGATCTGCAACTTCATTTACACGCCTGACATTCAAATGATGTTTGATGTGAGCACATATCCAAAAATAATTGAGTTGCTTCGGATATTAGAGGACGCCGAAAAGACGCCAAAGTATAACGATATTAAGGGATTTGAGTACACGCTAACAACGGGCGATGACTTCTACACCCTTCGCTATACAGATATCGCTGGCATAAACATGTCTCTCGCAAAGGCCGAGTGGAAGAGGGTAATAGACCTCTACAGGGAAATCATATCCTCCCCTGAAATAACGCCAGAGTGGGAGCGATTCAAATTTGAATATGGGGAGATTTAATTCCTGATTGCAGCATACTCACTGGGATGGTGCTGGATAGCTTATGAATCTCCCTAAGCAGCACAACGCGGCTCTTTATTGGGTGTAGACATCGGAAGTGTACCTTCCATACAGTTTTACTCAACCGTGGGTTCAGTCATCCTCATCGGCGAGGTCATGGGCAACTTTCGGAATGATCGCCACCCAAGCAGGTCCGGAACGTTCAATGGCTTCCGCTATCGTAAATCCGGCTTCGGTCAACCATTATGGCTGATTGAGTACAAGTGCAACCGCAACCTTTTCGCCGGTAGACATCGGTGCCCATGCTTCGCGGCCGCCAAGTTTGGCGTCCCGCGCTTTGCTGAATAGATGTTGATACTGTCTGTCACTCATGACTTCTCCAAAGATTGCTTACAACAATCATAGTTCTACGCCTTCTCAATGAGCGCCTTGTATGTGGCACCGGTGCCCAGTTTATCGCAGTACATGCAGTTTGCCATTACATCTCGCTTCCTCAACGATATTGGATAACGCCTCTACCTTAGACTTCACCATTTATTATGCGCAAAAACAGTAGCTATCTTTCATCAGAGGGAGGCCTGACAGAATAATCCCTGACGGCAGTGCCAGCATCCTCTGAACCACGAATATGGGAGGGCCACCAGAACGTTCCAGCGAGTTTACCAAAGAGCGGTCTAGTCTCGCTAAAATGCTTGAAGTGGCCACGACAAATGTGGAGAGCCTTTTCCATTCCAAGACTATCAATGTTGCCCTCAACGGACAGTACACGAGTTGCAGGTTGAATAAGAATTGTTTTGTAGGTCACCAGTGGCATAGCACTCCCGGAATTCTTCCGTTGGTGTTTTTTCTGAAGACCTGCAGGCGGGATATTGTCGACGAGAGTCACCCCCTTACAGTGCATGAAAGTGAGCGCTAGGGACATAGGAGCCGACATATCAAGCACAATATCAGCGGCATCGCCTGCGGCCGGTTGACCAGTGGTTAGGTCAGTAGCCCATATGATCGGATTGCCATTTGACAGTGCTGTTTCTCCAGTCTCTGCAATGGGTAAAGTAAGGCGGAATATAGGCCCGTAGGCTCGGGTGGAGGCTTCGGTAAAAATATCGCCTACAAGCAGCCATTTAGGGGGCTGGTCGAAAGGAACATCTTTGAGTTCATCTTCCACTTGAGAATACTCAAGAGAACGAACAAAGATACCGTATCTCGTCAATTCTGGATGCAGCGACCGTGCTTTAGACTCCAACCAAAAGGATGGGAATGGGGGAGCCTGGTTAAAAGACCTAGCGACTGATGCGTAGGCGCGCATGTCGACGTAGTGCTGCTCAAAATAAGTTGTCACATTTGAAAAATCAATTACGGGACAACTTAAAAATGTCTCGTACATTGGGCCCGAAAGATTACAAGAACGTGACAAAACAACCCGGTCGCGCAACTTGCTCATTTGAATATTCTCCTCATTATGAATTCTAAAAGAGATCCCCTTATCGTTTGCATGAAAAGCAAAGGTCTCTTCCTTGTTGTTAACCAGCTGCGCTGGATGGCTGATCAGAGTGGGAAGAAGAGGATCCAGGCGACTCTGCAGGGGGCAACAACGTACCGTCTGCCTTTGCCATTATCTGGCGAAGGTAATCGACAGAGCATTTACAGTACTTGCGAGAGTCGATATCAAGAATAACAACAGGGTTCTTCCTGTTTTGTTTTTTTAAGCCCATGAAGCGGAGCCTGCGCCCAGCCGCGATAAACTCATAGCCCCTCAAGGAAGGGCTAAGACCATATTCGGCACCAAATCTATCCAAAGCCTCTGCGGCTTCTTGCGCGATAGACTTCTTTTCCGGGGTTGGTAGGCCTAGCCATTTTTTAATGGAAAGGACGGAGCAAAGGCCGCCAGAGCTTCCGTCTTTAGAACGAACAATAATCGGTTGCTTCCGATTCATCGTATTGAGCCCAACGATGCAAAACTCCTTGCGGTCAAAAATTACAGAAGCTCCAAGTAGGGAGGGGGACAACCCAAGCGATACCGCGTAACGTTTGAACTTCCTGGCGGCGAGTTGATCGGGCGTAGGAGGTTCGCTTTTCTTCCGGGGCATTTTCTGGAAAGATATTCCACACTCCGCACAGGCGTACTCACTAGGATTTGCTCCTTCTGGACTAAGACGTTTGATAGAAACCGAACGGCACTCTTTGTTCGGGCAAATAATCCTGCGCGGCATGCTTTCTCCCCTTGAGTAGAGCAATTCTCGACAGCCTAGCAAGAGGAGATTCGATTACGAAGGCATACAGCCCGAGAAAATGAGGTATCTGAAAGAATTATTTTCAGGTTGTCCGGTCAAAATACTGTTACACATACTGGTATTCTTGCCGTGGAGGATTCAAAGATGAGCATTTCCAGCATTATTGTTGAGATCGATAAAGAGCTTGCACTATTAAATGCGGCCAGGAAGCTACTGGCGGAAGCCCCAACAGCTAAGAACAAGAGAGGGCCGGGCAGGCCGCCCAAAGCAACGACTCTTGTATCAGGTGTGGTTGCGAAGAAGCCGCACAAGAGACTGAGCGCCGCGGCGAGGGCAAGAATTGCAGCAGCGCAGAAAGCGCGCTGGGCGAAACAAAAGCAAGCAAAAGCGGTGAAGTAAATATAAGCATCAAGAGCAGGGAAGCTGAGACAACGAGAGAGCGAAAAATTTACAATTTCGCTCTCTCGACGTTCAGGCAGCTTCAAAGCAGAGACTGCCTTGTGGGGCATTCCAGAGCGAGTCGAACCACTCAATCCCGTAGCGAGCTTTTGTTTTTACACAGGCCGGAGCCACAGTGTAGTAGTGCTCCCGCGTCGGAAACGAAGTACCACGGCGCTCCTGATACAAGTAGCGGATTCCGCTGGGTGCGGTTTCCATCTCACCGCCAAGATCGGTGGCCAAGATATCCAGTTGTGCCTCGGCTTCGGCGCGAGATGTGAAGGAGAGCAGGTTTTCTACGGCCCGGCTTGCCGTACCCTTTTTCTCCGAGGTTTTGACGCCGTTCTTTTTCCCTGCCTGATATATCCGGCGTATCCTGTACAGGCTCCACTGCGAAGCCTCCAGACGCTGCTGGAACTCCTTCGCTGCATTCTCGTCACCACGTTCAAGTGTGATTTGAATAAGTGAGGCTTTGGCATAGAGCTGGCCGCGAGGGTTCATCGCAAGGCTGGAGAATTCAAGCATCATCGCATCTGCAACCTGATCTGGATGCTGGCGATGACGTTCTATTGCCTCAGCCTTGAGAGCGTTGAAAGGGCATTGAACGCAAGCGCTTTTCGGCCAGTGCTTGACCCCAAACTTCTCAAAGAGGTAGTCAAGGCAATCCTGCCGAGTCCAGTTCCATTCAATCAGGGGGAAGAAGCTTTCCCGCGCCGGGGTGTCATAGATCGCAGCTCGCTCGGCGCGGGAAATCTCCTCACTGTTGAATCCGAAGGCGACCCGTTTCGCAGTGGCGTCAACGCACTTGGCAGCACGTTTTGTCTCGTCTGCGTTGTACCCGAAGGCATGGCGTAGGTTGTTGTCAAAATGGTTGGAGGTCAGCCAGGACTCAATTACTTGCGCCTTGTGCTTCAGGCTACAGCGATGTACACCACCGAACGCTGGCAGGACGCCGCTGGACCTCAGTTCGTCTGAAAGCTTGTAATCGCCTTCAAGAAAAGTGCGGGTGGGGTGGTTGCTGTCTTCAAGGATGGTGATGCCATCGGATTCACGGGGGCCTGAGCGAGCAACCTGTACAAAGCGAATATTGTTTTCACGCATCAAGGGAAGGATGTGCGTATCCATGTGTTCACCGGTGTCGCGCATCTCGTCCCCTATCTGAGCGGTGATGATGACGAGATCGGAGAGATTGCAGGGGCGTGTTTCCGGCTCGAACATCCAACGTGCCAAGATGGCAGAGCTCTCCACGCCCATTCCTAGACTGAGAATGACTTGCATAAACACCTCGCTGAGAGGGTTGAATTTCGTTTAGGGGCCGCAGACTGAGGATTCAGCCAGCGGAAAGGATCCATCGCGAGGCCAAAGTAAAAGCCGTACCGCGAGTCTCAAGGACGGCATGGGCGGCGAGGAGACAGCGAGTGCGGCCATCCTCGAACCTTTGAAGATCGTGGTAGGCCAACGTCTTTCTTACAGGCAGACCGGGGAGCCAAGGGGTCAAAGGCAGTTCAGAAGCGACGGAAGAGACGAGCCGCCACTTGATGGGGATGCTGGTCGTGAATTCAATGCCTTGAATCTGTACAGACTCACTAAGCAGTTCAGCGTGTTTCAAGGCAAAAGGGGTACCAAAGACCACACGACGGAAGGCGAGTAGGGCATTACTGGGTTGTGGTGTGGGGATGGACGGGCGTACTCCGTCAGAAAGAGTGGCCTTAATTAGCTGGAACTGTGATTATCTATCGCAGAGAAGGGGGTGTGTGGATGAGGAATATGTGCAGCCGTAGGCGTAGTTGAACTACAAACTGCCCACTAGTGACACTTTGAGATTTTGCTGGATGAGCTTGCCCAAAAACATCTACCTGTCACATGTGGACAAGTAAGCTTAGCAGCGCGCCTGCAAGCAAAATCCGGTCTTTATGCAAAAAAAACCGTGAATTCCGTTTTGGACATGGAGTAAGAGCGCCGGGCAAATGAAAATTTTCCAAAGAGAAGGCTGGAGACCACTAATCCTTTGATTCTAATGCGTAACAATGTTACGTAGCACCTTGACACTGGACACGCTTACCCTGAGTGATGAGAGTTGCCGAGAATCGGAATCTGCCTTTCGGGGTGCCCGTTGCAGATTCCTGCATTGTGAGGAGAGATTTCATGACTAGTTTGATGATCAAGAGTGCTTGTAAGCGGTTGATGGGGTTGACCGTGAGTATGATGTTGGTCAGTGCTTGTATGCACGCACAATACATTGCGGTAGCTCCTGGCACCATCAGCACGATTGCCGGAATCCCAGGCTCTACGACCTATGGCGGCGCAACTTGCTCGGGCGCAGCCACCGGTTGTTCGCTTTATGGCGCTAGTCACACATCCTATAAGGCTGTTCAGGATAACGCAGGCAATATCTATTTTGCTGATGGCTCGAACAACGTTGTTCGTAAGTTGACGCCGGTGACAGCTCCGGGCACTGGCTCCAATCTGTATGGAGGTAATACCACTTACACCATTTCTACCGTTGCCGGAACCGGGAGTTCGGCGTCCTATACAACATCTCCTGCATGCCCTGGGGGTCCTACAGCACAAAATCTTTCGAATGGAGTTGTCTCTTGGTCTCAGGGAGATGGGTGCAATGCCGTTACCTATGGAGTCCTCAGCACTCCTTATGCCGTTGCCCTGGATAGTCTTTCCTCTCCGAAGCTTCTCTTTATTGCGGATACGAACCACTTCAGAATCCGGGCAGTGAATCTCACCGGCAGCTCCGTTACCTTTACCGCAGGGGCATACAACATTAGTATCGCAGCGGGCAATATCGTCACTATTGTTAGTAGTACCTCTGGCAATAGCATTTCTGCTCCAATTGACCCGGCCGGAAGTTTAAGCGGTTCATCTGAGGGTGTATCTAGCACACTACATGGTATTTCCGGAGACGGAGCTGGAAATATACTGATTGCAGATGCTGTCGATAACTCCATTCGAAAAGTATCGAATGCTTCCGGTGCCAACCTGACTACGATTCTGGGTGGCAACACCACCTCAGCGGTGATCGGGGTTGGCACAGCCTGCTCAACGACAACCAACAACTATGGTTCCGCACCTTGCGGGGATGGCAGTTCCCCTGCTCCGGCCACTACAGGAACGTCTACGAATGCAGTTCAGTTTAAATCTCCCGAATATGCGATGGTGGATGCAAGCGGCAACTACTACATCAGTGAACCAGGAGATTACCGCATCCGAATGGTTCCTGCAGCCACAGGAACTTACTTCGGCATTCCCATCTCGGCGGGAACAATCGGAACTATTGCAGGCGACGGCTATATTGGGGGCGGCGGCGATGGCTCACTAACCTATCTGGCTGCTGAAAATTCAGCAAATCCAGGACCCAATACCTCCAACTACGTACATATTAATGTTCCCAATCAATTGGCGCTCGATGCAGGCGGTGGCCTTTACTATGCAGATTCTGGAAGTTCAGAAATTCGCCGCGTAGACACCAGTGGCTACATCATTGATATCGCTGGCCAAACGAGCAGCACGTCAGGCGCGACGGGTGTATGTAGTTGGAAAACAGATACCATTGGTGATGGTTGCCCCGCAGCCGGTACGGTAGGTTCCTACGGTGGCAGCATTAGTGCAACGCTCTCTGCTCCCTCTGGGGTTACAGTTGATGCCTTTGGCAACGTCACTTTAGTGGACGGAACCAATCAGGTTATCCGTCAGGTGAATGTCTCCAAGAGCAATCTCTTCTTTGCCAATACTGCGATCGGTACAACTTCCACGACAATTTTGGCCGGGTCAGGTACGACAGGCAATGTGATTGCCACCATCTACAATCCCAGTGCGACAACTCTAACCTTCACCAACATCACAACAACGGGTAACTTTGCTTTCAAAAGCAGCGGCAGTACCTGCACCACAACAACCAGTCTTGCCAAAGGACAAAGCTGCCAACTGGCACTTTCATTCACGCCGCAGACTGCCGGTGCCCTTACAGGGAGTGTCAGCATCGTCAGCAATGCGCTGAATCCGTTGACCATCAATCTGAGTGGTACAGGAACGCAGGTTTCCAGTACCACGACGGAGACTATCACGCCGAATCCTGCGGGCCATGGTCAGACTGTTACGATGACTGCAACAGTGACTGGATTTGGGACCAACCCCACGGGTTCGGTTACCTTTACAAATTCAGGTACCGGAGGCACCATCAGTTCTGGAGCAATTTCGCTTACGCCTTCCGGCTCTCATGCTGCGACAGCAACTTACACGACCAGTGCACTTGCAGCGAGCACATACACCTCTGTTATCGCCACCTACAGCGGCGACACAAACTACACCAGCAGTACGTCCGCAGGGACATCTTTGACGATTTCATCAAAGAGTCTAACGACAACCTCACTTAGCTCATCCAGTACCACGCCGACAGCAGGAAGCAGCATTACGCTGACAGCTACAGTCTCCGGCAGCGGGGGGCCAACAGGGATCGTGAGCTTCTACAACGGGTATTTGTTGCTTGGCACCTCCAGCTTGAGCGGTACTACGGCCACCCTGTCAACAACGGATTACCTGCTCGGCACCAACAGTCTGAGTGCAACCTACAACGGTGATTCGAATAACAGCATCTCTAGCTCATCTGCCGTTACAGTTACCGCTTCTTCCCAGCCAGTGCTCTTCTTTACGCCGAGCACGATCTCAACAGTTGCAGGTAACGGGACAGGATCTTATAGCGGAGATGGAGCTGCTGCTACCGCTGCCCAGATTACTAATCCACAAAGCGTTGCAGTTGATGCCGCTGGCAACTTGTACATTCCCGATTCCGGAAACGACGCTATCCGAGTAGTGAATACGCAGAGTAGCGCGATTACCATTGCCGGAGTCACCATTCAACCGGGAAACATAGGGACCATTGCAGGACAGATGCTGGCAGGAGTTGGCGTTGCGTGTTCCACCGCTAACGGAACCGGAACCCCGGCAACCTGCGGGGATAATGGTCCTGCAACCAGTTCGACTCTGAATTACCCTTCAAACCTGCAGCTTGATGCCACAGGAAATATTTACTTTTCAGACGATAATGACAATGCAGTGCGCGTAATTAACACGCAAAGCACAGCCATAACAGTCGCCGGCGTTACTATTCCTTCCGGTTTCATCAATACTGTTGCTGGAACCTGGACAGCTTGTGCATCCCCGACGGCATCCCCGGCCTGCGGAGATACCGGTCAGGCAACTACGGCAACACTCAAGCTCCCGCGTGGAATAGCACTAGATGCTTCGGGAGATATCTTCATTGCAGATTACGGGGACTACCGCATCCGCGAAGTGAATGCCTCAACAGGCGTCATCTCCACGGTGGTTGGAACCGGAAGCTCGGGTTTTACAGATAACGTTGCTGCAACAAGCGGCGTACTTGCACACGCTCACGGGATTACATTGGATAGCTCTGGTAATTTGTACATCGCCGATGATACAAACCAGCGGATTCGAGTGGTCAATCGACAGAGCTCTTCGATTACCATTGCCGGGGTTAGCATACCTGCCGGTTACATCAAGACAATTACAGGAACTGGCACTACCGGTTACCCCACCAGCGGAAGCTCTTCGGCCACAGCGGCGACCGACTACCCGGGCGATGTGCTGGTGGATGCTGCCGGGGACATCTACACCATAACCAACAGCAATGGGGTTTACAGTTCTGAGGTGGAGATGATAACCCCAGCAGGCATTGTCAACATAATTGCAGGCAATGACCCTGGTGCTACATGCACAGCGAATACTGGGCTTCTAGCAAGCAATTGCTATAACGGGGATGGCGGAAACGCTGTGAATGCACAGCTGAATTCTGGTCAAGGTCTCGCACTGGATTCAGTCGGAAATCTGTATATTGCAGATGCCGGAAATTCAGTCATCCGCAAACTGGCTGGCGCAAGCACCGTTGCCAGCTTTGGCAATGAATCCCTGAATAGCACCAGCTCGACACTGAGCTTCAATGTGACAAATATTGGTTCGTCGAGCCTGACTTTCAGCAACATCACCTTCCCATCAGCATTCCCGAAGGAGACAATAGGAAGCGACTGCACTTCCACGACGAGCTTACCTTCTGGGTCATCCTGCGCGCTGGGTGTTGCATTTGATCCTACCAGCGGTGGAGCTTACTCACCCACGGCAACGATTTCCTCGAATAGTATTAATGCCACTAGCGGATCGAATTCCGTCTACCTGTTTGGTACGGGATTAACTGCCGGTTCGACTACCACGGTTACTCCGTCTATATCAACCACAACCTATGGAACCTCGGTGACCGTGACAGTAGCAGTAACTGGAGGTGGTGTAACTCCTACTGGGACGATCACACTGACAGCTACGCCTTCTGGCGGCAGCGCAACGACTCTGGCGAACGCAGTGAGTCTGGTGAGCGGCTCTTACACCTACACTGGTATTTTGCCGGTTGGTGTAGACAGTGTGGTTGCGGTATACAGCGGCGACTCGAATTACAGTGGGTCTACATCATCAGCGGCAACAGTGACGGTGAATCAGGCTACGCAGACCATCACCTTTACGGCTCCGACAACTCCGGTTACCTACGGTGCATCGTCCGTAACGCTGAGCGCATCGGCTACCTCCAGCCTGACGGTTGCCTTCACGGTAGACGTCAGCTCAACCAGTGGCGCATGTTCCATCACCGGCGGCACAACCTTGAACTTTACCGGCGCTGGCAACTGCGTGATTGATGCCAATCAGGCAGGCAACAGCACCTACTCAGCAGCACCACAGGTGCAGAATACAGTCGTCATTAATCAAGCGACGCAGACGATCACCGGCTTTGCGCCATCGTCGCCGGTGACCTACGGTGTTGCGCCGATTACGCTGAGCGTAAGCGGCAGCGGCGCATCTGGTCTCCCGGTTACCTTCAGCATTCTCTCCGGCACCTGCGGTTCGCTGAGCGGGACCAACAACAGCACACTGACGATTAACGGTGTTTGCACACTGACGGTTGCAGCGGATCAGGCAGGCAACAGCAACTACTCGTCAGCGACGGAAGTGACGGCGAACATCGTTGTCAATCAGGCATCGCAGACGATCACCGGCTTTGCACCGCCCTCGACAGCGACCTACGGCAGCGGCACCATAACGCTGAGCGTGACGGGCGGCGGCGCATCGGGTAACTCGGTGACCTTCAGTGTTCTCTCCGGCCCTGGAACCATCAGCAGTGGCAACATCCTGACGATTAACGGTGTCGGCACCATCGTGGTTGCAGCGGATCAGGCAGGCAACACGAACTACGCAGCAGCGACGGAAGTGACGGCGAGCATCGTTGTCAGCAAGGCCTCGCAGACCATCAGTTTCACGGCGCCATCAACACCGGTCAGCTACGGTGTAGCGCCAATCGCGCTGAGCGCGACGGGCGGCGCATCTGGTAGCACGGTGATCTTCAGCGTTCTCTCCGGCCCGGGCACAATCACGGGCGGAACGAACCTGACGGTGACCGGCGTCGGCACGATTACAGTTGCGGCGGATCAGGCTGGCACAGCCAACTACAACGCAGCAACTGAAGTGACGCACACGGTTGTAGTCAATCAGGCTTCGACCGCAACGTCGGTGGTCAGCACCTCGTACAGCATCGTTCCGGGAACATCGGTAACGCTGACGGCGACGGTGACCTCCGGCGCGACCGGCACGGTGACCTTCAAGAGCAACGGCGTTGCGATTGGCAGCCCGGCAACTCTGGTGAGCGGCACGGCTTCCATCTCGACGAGCGCACTTGCTCTCGGCACGGATAGCATCACCGCTGTCTACAGCGGCGACTCGAACTATGCTGGTTCAACAGGGACCACTTCCATCTCGGTTGCTTATCTGGCGCCGACGGTGGTGTTGAGCTGCAATCCGACCAGCGTCCAGCCCGGCCAGCCGACAACCTGCACAGCGACGGTCTCCGGCTCCGGTGCAACCCCGACCGGCACGGTGAGCTTCGCAGCAACATCGACGGGCGCATCGCAGGGAACGCTTGGCAGCAGCAGTCTGGTTAGCGGCGTTGCAACGTACTATGGCCTGGTCTGGAATGGCACGGACGTGATGACGGCGACCTACAGCGGCGATGCGAACTACGGCAGCGGGCCTTCGAACACGGTGACGTTGTCGAACTACTCGAACACCGGCAAGCTGCAATTCAACTGGCCCTTCATCAACTGGGCGCAGCCAGTCAGCTACGGAGCCAGCTCCGGAGCATGGCCTGTGACGCTGCAGAATCTGACGGGCATGACCGTGACACCGACCATCGGTATCGCGAACTCGAACTTCATCATCACCGGCAACACCTGCGGCACGCTGACGCAGGGTGCATCGTGCAGCCTCAACGTAACCTTCGCGCCGACCAGTGGTGGTTCAGCAAACGGAACCACGATTACCTCGGCGCTGACGGCGACAACTTCGACTTCGAGTCAGGATGCTTCGATTCCTGTAACCGGCATCGCACTGTCGAGCGCGTTGACCTTCAACTGGCCGTTTATCAACTTCACGCCGACGGTAGCAGTCGGTGCAACCTCGAGCCCATGGCCAGTAACGATGACGAACTCATCGGGCACGTCAACTACGGTGAACAGCATCGGCTTCAGCGATGCGAGCTTCGCCGTGACGAGTGACACCTGCACCGGTCAGACGCTTGGCGCAGGCGCAAGCTGCACCTTCGGCGTCACCTTCTCGCCGATCGCTGGCGACATCACGCACGGTGGCACAAACATCATCAGCGGAGTAACGCTGACGGCCTCGGGCAACAGCGGCGCAGTTACTGGCACGCTCGGTGTTGGTGGATGGGCAGCGGCTGCACTCGGCTTCAACTGGCCGTTTGTGACCTTCCAGAGTCAGCCAATCGGTTCAACAGGAACGAATCTGTGGCCGGTGACGGTAACCAACTACAGCGGCTCGACAATCTCCAGCCTGAGCTACAACTTCACAGGCGTAAGCAACTATCAGAGTGGAGCCTTCACGCTGAGCAACACTTGCAGTTCACTGGCACCGGGCGCGAGTTGCACCTTTGACATCGCACCGTCGCCGGTATCGGGACAGAGTGTTGGAGCCTACTCGGCAACGCTGGTCGTCTCTGGTAACGGATTGAGTTCACCAGCACTGTCGGTCTCCGGCGCGGCATTGCAGGGTGGCTACACCATCAACTGGAATCAGGACCAGCAGGCCAGTGTAAGCACGATTGACTTTGGCCCGCAGAACACAGCGAATGTGACTGCTGGCCCGTGGCCAATCACGGTGTACAACAACACGGGTGGCACGCACACGCTGACCATCACGCCGAGCCTGGGAGTCTTCACGTACAACTCATCAACCTGCACCAATGTGGCATCGGGCAGTTCGTGCAGCTTCAACCTGTACTTCACACCGACGGCGGACACGTACTACAACGGTACGTTGACGGTTTCGGACGGAACCAACAGCTACACCTTCAACACTTGGGGTGGGGCTAACAAGTAAGGTTGACTCAAATACCTGCAAGCAAGAGGAGGCTCCCGCGAGGGAGCCTCACTCTCTCAGGGGTTGCACTAATTATCCCTTCAAAATGATCTCAGGTTTTTTTAATGGCATGAGTCGTTGCGGCATTGCTTGCAGAGCGAACCGTAAGCAGTACGGAACAGGGCTATGTGCGTGTCACCAATATGTTCTGGGAGTAGATGCAATGATGAGAATATTGTGGAAGATGTGTATATACGTAGCGGTAATAACTACATCACTAGAAGTAGATGTTTGTCTGGCCCAGAATTCTCAAATTGTGCAATCTCCAGGCAGTATTAGCACAATTGTTGATACCGGCACAGTCGGTACGCCGGCCAATGAGGTAACCGCGCCAGCTAATGGTGTTATTGTAACTAACCAAGGTACGTTCACAACGACAACGATCCTCTCATCGACACCCACTACAGGAACGTATGGCCAGAGTATAGTTTTGTCGGCGGCGGTATCAACAAGCGGATCGAACCAGCCAACAGGAACAGTCGTCTTCAGCAACAATGGTTCGTCGATTGGAAGTGCAAGCCTTGCAGCTGGAGTTGCAACAATCACCGCAACTTTGCCGCGCGGATCAAATTCCTACTCCGCAAACTATGGTGGCGATAGCAATAATCTCTCCTCAACTTCTGCGGCAGTCTCAGTAGTAATTGTTGAGTCGGTGAGTTCTCTTACAGGCAATAACACGGCTGCATGCCCCTCAATTGGCACATTGCCTGCGTATTGCCAGCAGGCCTACCTCGGACAGAGTGATACACGTAGCGGTGTGGAGACTGTGAACTATGATCCTGTTGCTGGCAACGTCTCAGGCGAAGACGCGCACAGCTACCTGACCGATGGAAGCGGTACAAAGATCCTTGCCAGTTTGATGATTGGATTTTGCACCTCGCCATCAACCTTTAACACAACCACAAACGTTCAGAACTGCAATGCCAACGTACTGACTGGTTACACCTCGAACGACAGCAATACGGTTGCAGTTCAGGTGCAGGACCTCGCCAGACGTCACATTGATGGAGCAGTATTGACATGGAGTGACGGCGGATCATCGGGAGACGCAGCGGCTCTCAAGTTTCAGTCCTACCTTGACAACAATTACTGCAACAGCTCTCAGGTATGTACGATGAGCTACGTAAATCAATTTAATGAGACACTGGAATATCCAACGATCAGCGTATGGACTGGGAAGCAAACCATCCCGGCTTGTGTTTATGGTCAGGCTCCGACCGCAACGGATGCTCTCTATGAGAGTTGTGTAGTAACTGAGATAGAGAACGACATGTGTTACCTGAATGCTGCTCATTTTGGAAACGAAGCTTACTTGAAGTCAAACGGGCATCCAGTTCTGCCAATCTTTCAATATGAAACAGGTTTGCCTGCAACCGGGGCTGCTCCCTCATGGGCGGACGTGTGGAACCAGATTGCAGCATGGAACAGTAACATAGTTGTTAATTGCAGCGGTGCCACCTACGGAGGCTTTAATTACAGTGTGAATAACGGTCCTCCGCTGCTAGTGTTTGCGGGACAAACCGGACTTTATCATACGGATACATCAGGTGCCTTTTACTGGGTAGAGCCAGATACAGGTGCCCCAGCCAACCAGAACATCTATAACATCACAACAGTTGCTGATACTAGCACTACCTCCACGCTTGACTATTTCTACCAGCAGGCAACGGGCGGATACCTTTCTTTGCAAAGCTGGGGGGGGGCGTTCAAGGGCTTCAACGATGTTCAGTCAAGCTGGGGAGGTAACCGCATGATTGACCAGCAGTGCGGCATGACGTGGATCGATTCCTTAACTGAAAGCAACAAGTATTACACCAGTTCAGCTATTCCCTATATCGAGATTGTGACGTGGAACGACTACAACGAAGGCACGTCGATTGAATCTGGCATTGACAATTGCTACACAGTCAGCGCCTCAGTGAATGGCAGCACGCTCTCATGGTCGTTGAATCCAGCGACGGGAACAACGCCGAATCTGGCTACAGTTTCGCACATCGAGATATATGACTCGCCCGATGGCACTAACTTTACTCTCTTGGGCAGTCAAACTGCTGCCACCAGTGGAAGTTACTCGCTCAGCACTTTGCCGAATGGAATTCATCAGCTTTACGCGTATATGGTTGGGAAGAATAGTATTCTCAATCGAATCTCAAGCGGTGTTCCCTATAGCAATTTTCTAAGTACGACCACCTTGCTGAGTAGTTCAGTGGCCAGCGTAATACCTGGTCAGGCTGTTACGCTGACCGCCAGAGTCTCAGGCTCAGGTACAACGCCGACTGGCACAGTGACCTTTACATCAACTTCGACAGGCCAGAATTCTGGACTGCTGGCAACAGTGCAGTTGGTGAATGGCGTTGCGACCTATTTTGGACTGGTGTGGGTTGGCACGGACACAATCACTGCAATCTATAACGGCGATACGACCTATACTGGGTCAACGTCAAGTGCAGTGACGGTGGTGAATGCATCTGTGAATGGCAAACTTAGCTTCAATTGGCCCTACCTCAACTGGGGTAAGGCAGTTGCTTACGGTGATAGTTCTAGCGCTTGGCCGGTTACTTTACAAAATCTATCTGGTGTGAAGGTCGCTATACCGTCGTTAACCTTGACGGGCGCTGGCGCAGTGAACTTCCAGATTAGCTCGAATGATTGCACTGGCTCCCTACCGCAAGGTGCAACTTGCACCTTCAGCGTGATCTTCACTCCAGTGACGGGTGGCACGGTAGCTGGAGCAGTGACTGCAGCAACGTTGACTACATCAACCACAACCTCAGCAAGCTATAGCAATTCTATCGCCGTGACTGGTCTTGCTGTATCAAGTTCACTGTCTTTCAATTGGCCATTTGTAAACTTTCAGCCTCAGATACAAGGCAGCACGGGAACGAACCTGTGGCCAGTAACAGTTACCAACCAGAGCGGTCAGACGCTGACAGGAGTTACTTACACATTTACGGCTGGAGCGAATTACCAGAACAATTCCTTTACGCTGACCAACACCTGCTCGACGCTGGCCACAGGGGCAAGCTGCACCTTCGATATTGCGCCCTCTCCGGTATCGGGGCAATCTGCTGGCACCTACTCTGCCACGCTGGTGGTATCCGGAATGGGTGGCGCAGTCAGTTATAACTCATCTCCGCTATCCGTCACAGACATAGTCATACCGAGTGGCTACGCCATCAACTGGAATCAGGATCAGCAGGGCGGGATCAGCACGATTGACTTTGGTCCACAGAACACAAAGAACATACAGTCTGGTCCTTGGCCAATCACGGTTTACAACAACACACCGACGGTGGAGACATTGACTCTGACACCGAGTCTGAATGTGTTCACAATCGATGCGAGCAATAACACTTGTACGAGCAGCATTCCGGCGGGCGGGAGTTGCAGCTTTGGGCTGGACTTTAAGCCGACAGCGGACACCAGCTATCAGGGAACACTGAAAATTACCGGCAGCGTAAGCGGTAGCTACACCTTCAACACATGGGGCGGTGCTAACAAGTAAGACGAGGTCTGAAGCATGTTCATTTTCAGAGAAATAGGCCATTATCAGGCGTAGGTATGCGGCACCAATCGACGACTCTAAAATTTATTTAAGTTATTGATTCTAGAGCGTCACATTGTTACGTAGCACCTTGACACTAGACAAAGGAGGATGCCAGAGAAGAGATTCACAACGTCCCCAATATGCCACTTTCGGCAGAGCGATTAGTCCAGAAACACAGGACACAGCACCGGAAGGTGCGGAAAAACCATCCTGATGTACCGGGATCAAGAGGTTGTAATGAAGACAATTTCCAGAATATCTCTGACATCTGCGATTACGATATTCGCACTGGCCATCACACCATGTATCGCGCAAATTCCTGTGATTACATTAACACCCGGTACAATTAGCACATTTGCTGGTACGGGAACCTCTGGTGCACCAACGAGTGGAGTTGGAGCTACTACATCGAAGATTGGTCAACCACTAAGTATCGCCGTAGACGCCAGCGGGAACGTATATATTTCAGAGGTGAACGGTTACATCAATGAGGTTAAGGCCAGCAATAGCTACATATATACCATTGCAGGCAATGGGACATCTACTTATGGCGGAGACGGGGGGGCTGCTACTGCCGCCGAGGTAAATGCGGCCCGCGGACTTGCAGCGGATTCAAATGGAAATGTCTACATTTCAGACTCAGGCAATAACCGCGTCCGCATTATCTACAACGGAGGATCGGCAGCCGCAGCCCTGATTAGTGCAGAAAACCCCACCGTTACGGCACCCGTAACAGGCGATATTTACACCATCGCTGGAAATGGCAACACCTCTGGCGGTTCGGCCTCTGGAACACTGGGAACCTCCCAAACTCTCAATAGCCCCCGCGGCCTTTATGTTGATAGTGCTGGTGACCTTTACATAACCGACCAGTACTATGTTCGTATTTTATATGCAGGCGGAAGCTCCGCCGCAACACTCATTGAAGAGGAAACCAGCTTTGCTTCCCCTGTGGCTGGGAATATGTACACCGTTGCCGGAACTGGCAGCAACACTTATAACGGGGAAGGTATTCAAGCTATTAAGGCAGGCATGAATTCAACTTCCGTTGCGCTCGATTCAGCAGGCAACGTCTATGTTGGCGGTCAGGCATCGAATAGAGTTCAGAAAATTACTCTCTCTACGGGGCTCATCACTACAGTCGCAGGTAATGGAATACTTGGCAATATTGGGGATACAGGGCTGTCTACTTTAGCAGAGATAGATACGCCTCGCGGCATCGCGGTAGATGCTGGTGGCAATGTATACATCGCTGATACGCTGAACAACTGCATCCGCAAGGTGGATGCAAGCGGACACATCAATACCATTGCTGGGACGAACAGTACTACAGGCGGATACAGCGGAGACAGCGGGAACGCCACGAGCGCAACGCTCGATCAACCCTATGATGTCGCGCTGGATTCCACCGGCAATCTATACATTGCAGATCTAATCAATAATCGTCTGAGAAAGGTGAATGTATCTTCCGCGACATTCAGCTTTGGGAGTACTGCTTTGGGAGCAACCAGCGCAGGCCAGAATGCAACTATTTCAAATGCAGGAAATGCAACTCTTACTTTGAGCAGCATCACAATTCCATCCGGTTACAAGCAAATTGTAAGCGGAGGTACTGATTGCACTGCGACGACTTCACTGAGTTCAGGATTGAGTTGTACTCTGCAATTGGCATTTAATCCAGGCAGTTTGGGTTCCATTCCCGGGACAGCGACTGTATCCAGCAATGGTGGCAGCGTAAGCATAGCCCTTAGCGGGACTGGTATCACCTATCCCTCGAGCACTACACTGACGACGACCGCGACTTCCATCAATGCTGGACAAAGTATCACCTTTACGGCGATTGTCACTTCTACGAGTGGAACACCAACAGGTACAGTTAGCTTTTTAGACGGGAGTAACAATCTATCAACACAAACACTTTCAGCTGGATCGGCTTCCTTTACAACTTCTACGTTGAATACTGGAACTCACAGTATCACTGCAGTTTACTCAGGAAACAACAGTATCAGCGGAAGCATATCCTCGGCAACACTTGTGACTGTGGTTGGATATGTGACCACAACCAATATTTCTACAAGCACGTTTACTCCTCTTTTTGGCAAACCTGTCACCTTTAGCGCGACAGTGCAGACGACTGGCACCAACCCGCTGACGGGGCCAGTAAGTATCAGTGATAACGGAAACCTGCTAGGAGTGGTAACACTCAGCAGTGGAATAGCAACACTCACAACTTCTACGCTGGTGCTCGGGAAGCACTCTATCGTTGCTAGCTACGAAGGAGACTTTTATAACGATGCTTCAAGTTCTGCTGCAATTGCATTTACGGTAGCGAAATTGCAGGTGGCTGTTATCCCCGGCGTTATATCAACATTGGTTGATAGTGCTGGAGGCAAAGGCTACGCCGGTGATGGCGGGCCTGCTTCGCTAGCTGTGATCAACGCGCCGTTTAGCCTGCAAACTGATTCCGCGGGAAACATATACGTCTCCGATACAAACGACACAGTTCGAATGGTGAGCGCCACCAGCGGTAATATCAGTACAATTGCCGGTATCAGTGGAACTGCTAGCTATACTGGCGATGGTGGTCCGGCCATTCAGGCAACCATCAATGCCGCACGCGGTCTAACGATGGATTCAAACGGCAATATATATATTTCAGATTCAGGCAATAACCGCGTCCGCATCATTTACAACGGAGGCACAGTTGCTGCTCAGTTGATTGTGGCCGAAAATTCGTCCGTCGCTACACCTGTGGTTGGCGACATCTACACGATAGCAGGCAACGGCAACACCTCCGGTGGAGCTGCATCCGGTACATTTGCTACATCTCAGACAATAAGTAGTCCACGCGGTCTGTATTTAGATAGTGCTGGAGATATGTACGTCACCGACCAAAACTTTATCCGCGTGTTGTATGCTGGAGGTTCTTTTGCTGCAATGCTTATTGCAGAAGAAACCGCTGTGACCACACCTGTTTTGGGGAAGATGTATACGGTAGCTGGAATTGGCGGCAGCGCGTACAACGGTGAAGGCATTCAGGCAATTAAGGCAGCCATCAATCCAACATCGGTAGCACTTGATGTGAATGGAAACGTGTACTTTGGAGATCAAGGAACGGCACGCGTGCAGATGATACAACTCTCAAGTGGGCTTGTATATACGGTTGCAGGCAATGGTACGGCTGGCTATATCGGAGATGGAGGGCTTGGAACATCGGCTGAGATTAATACGCCTCGCGCCCTGATTGTAGACGATGGCGGAAATCTTTACATCGCTGATACCGGTAACAATGTAATTCGCAAAGTAGATGGGATTGGAAATATCTCAACGATTGCCGGAACAGGCACAACTACGGGAGATGGCGGTCTTGCCACGTCCGCTCTTCTTAGTTCGCCTTATGCCATTGCATTCGACAATGCTGGCAATCTGGACATTGCGACAAACGGGGATAATAGGATTCGCAGTGTGAGTGCGATCAATACATCACTATCTTTCCCGGCTACACAGGTTGGGAGTTCCAGTGCGATACAGACCGTGACGATAGCTAACATCGGAGGATTTTCGGTTCTGCCAACCTCCATTAGCATTCCTGTAGGGTTTACACAAATTACAGGTGCCGCAACAGATTGTGTTAGCGGCTCTTCAATCGTATCGGGTGGAAGTTGTTTGCTTCGAATTACGAGTTCGCCAGCCCAGTCGGGTCTTAACAATGGGACTTTGACGGTATCTACCAACGCGACGAATACTTCGCAAGGTATCGTCAGCGTGCCACTCAGTTCAGTCGGATTCAATCCAAATACCCTGCATTCAACAATTACACTTGCCACCACACCGGCCGGTATTACAGGAATTGATTTAGGCCAGACGGTTACACTTTCTGCTACAGTTGCCAACAGCGGGGCTTTGGGCATAGCTCTTCCTACTGGTACAGTGGTGTTTGAATCTGGTTCTACTATTCTGGGAACCACTGCTGTAAGCGTAGTGAATAACAATGTCATTGCAACGCTTACTCTCTCCAATCTACCTCTTGGTGCAAACGTCATTACAGCAACCTATAACGGGGATACTGTCTACCAGCCCTCAATTTCCAAGGCATTGACGATATCCGTGTACAGCGGCCCGGGCGACTTTGTCCTGAGTTATTCGGGAACAAACAATGTTGCTTCCGTTTCCGCTGGTAACTCAGCCTTGTATATCCTCAATGTGCAATCAGCATCTGGATTTGACCAGCCAATTACATTCAGCTGTAGCAATCTTCCAGCGAATACTACCTGTGTATTTTCACCAGCAATTCTAACTCCATTGGTCGGTGAATCGGTCAACTTTGGATTGACAATCAACACTGCTGCTGCTCCTTCGACGGCTGGCATGAAAAGTTACAATAGGCTTTGGGTATTTGCATCTACAGGAATATGTTTTTCTTTATTGTTGTGTCTGTCCTTTATATCAGGTCGCATTCGGCGACAATTACGCAGTGCAATTATGATTCTCTTACTCAGTATTTTCGCATCAGGAATACTTACAGGCTGCAGCAACACAGCCATAATCACCCAGGTTGCACCTTCGGGAAGTTCTACCGTGAATGTCAATGCAATGTCAGGGGCAATTACGCATTCGATGAATATCACGCTCACTATTCAGTGATTGTGCAATTCCTGATCGTCAAAAAGGGAGATGTTCAATGAAAAGAACATTTGCGAAAATAGCTGTATTTGTTTGGCGGATTCAATAACGAAGTGCAACGGGTTGGTTAGAGTGATGCGCTTGCAGATGTGATGGTGTTGAAGGGCGTGCCGGAGCATCTGCGTTCAGACAACGGCCCGGAGTTCGTGGCCAAGGATTTGCGTAAGTGGCTGGCGGCAACCGGGGCTAAGACGGCGTACATCGAGCCGGGTTCGCCGTGGGAAAACGGCTACTGCGAGAGCTTTAACTCAAAGCTGCGGGATGAGTTTTTGAATGGGGAACTCTTCTACTCGATGAAGGAGCTTCGCGTGCTGGCCGAACGCTGGCGCGTTCATTACAACACAATCCGTCCACACTCATCGCTGGGTTACAGGCCACCGGCACCAGCAGCATGGATGATCAAAACCAATGAAGGAGAAGCGGGGTATGGGAAAGTGGAAAGCAAAGAACGCTTCCCACTTTCCCACACCCCCGACGGCGGCTATTTCAACAACTAAATAGCTGCGCTACACTAACATTCAAACTGGTACAAAAGATCGGGCAGGCCAGGATAACGTAGGATATTTTTAGCAGTGTCACAAAACTCTCACGACGAATTCGGCTAGCTATGTAGTCTGGTTCCGATTGACGCAGTAGATAACCTAGTTGTTCACCCGGATTATAAACACAGGAGAAAAGGTTACTTATCTGGTATGAGCGTTACGTTTCTCCCATACCCTCATCAAAGCGGTATTATATAAGATTGTTGCAGCGTCCTGGCGGGTAATAGGCTTATCGTCCAGCCCTGAAACCCCTTCTTTGAGATTGGCCAGATATTGTGCTGGTATTTCAGACTTGTTCCAGCTTAGGTGGATGAGTGTACTTAAAAATTCATTGAGCGTGATTGGGTCATTAGGGCAAAACCTGATTGGTGTATTGGCGCATATAGGAGCAACCCCGCGGGAGTGTAGCGCCTCAATGGAATTGAAGTCAGGAGCGGAGAAGGGAACATCCTCATAGGATGGCTTGTCAGGCTGCCGTGTAGTATCAATTTCATCTGAATCCTCTGAAGGCGCAGGGAGAAATGCGCTGACAAGGATTCGAGCTCCATCCGCTCTGGTTAATTGCTTGTGAGGCTGAAATCCAGAATCATCCATTGATATCCAATGATGCACTGCTGCAAATTGTGCAGCCTGCCATAATCTAGTGCCGGTTTGGATGTCCGGCATCGGCTCGCGAACCAATATGCTGCCAGACTGTAGCAATGCACCCTGAACATCGTCGGCTGTAATCTGTCTAGGCTGAAGATGCTCAATCACTGATAGGGCAGCCAGAGTACCGGAGGCCTGGCCCGTCATCATGGTGATGGGTTGAAGTCTGATTGCACCATTTGCCAGTCGGGAAACAGAGATGTTCTTTTCCGCAGCAAGCAACCCATCAACTTTTTCAGGGATGAGCGAACGAAGTGGAATCTGGAAAGGGCCAAATCTAAAATCGGGAGGAAAATCAGAAATGAGGTCCAAACCAGTTTCCAGATCTGCCGCCGACTTACAGTTATGTAGATCATCGGGATAATTGCCAACGGCTATGGTATCCGTAAAGCTGTTGAAAGACTTTCCACCTTTGCTGTCTCGTCTAATGTCTCCACCTGTCAATGTATATATGCCAATGAGCCTGCGACTTTCTCTCACGTAGGGAAGCTGTGGCATATTATTTTCAATTGTTTTGAATTCAGCAGGAATCTCAGGGCAGGAATTCACATCCCGGTTGTATGCTGTATCGTAGCCTTCGTCATTGGCTATCGACCATTGTGTCTCCCTCATCTCATTCTGAATGTAATAGAGTTGGGAAATGGTCTTCAATTTGGCATCACATACGATCTTGCGCCTTGTATCGAAATCAAAGATAGACGTGAGTGCTGGAAAGTCATTGAACCAGTTTAATGACGTGCGCGTGACACGCTGGCTGTCTGTCCCATCATAATTCTCAGGATTTGATAAATCAGGAAATCCGCGATAAGCGTTATGATATGCAAAGCTCACAGGTAGGCTGCGATTTTCTGTATTGCCATCGATTCGTAGTTTATGACGCCAACTTTTAGCCCATAGTTCGTATCCTGGCGGAGGATTATGCAGTTGCAACTCAGGCGGAACGCCTTTGGGATACTTCTTGATAACCATTGTGTAGGTGATGTCCTGAATGCAGGAATTCTGGTTGTCTTCGCCAATGGAGCGTCCACTGCGGTAACGGGCCGGGGTAAGCGGCAACACATCTCCGAACTCTGTAGCATCAATGAGAATAGTGCTGAGGAAAGTTTGGTTCTGACTGGTTACAGCGCCAGTGACTTTATCTCCAGAGGACAAAACACTCATTACGCGATCCTGCAGATAGAGGTCAATATGGCCGTGAGTGCGATTTGTCTTTCCGGAGTTAACCTCATTAATCATCTCGTTAAGAATCTGACGAATCGCAGATGGATCAAAGCAGTGTGTTTTAGTCTGCCAATAGCAAGTACCAACTGATTTGCCGTGAGCATTATAAAAAGTCTGCATGTGAGACAGAAATTCGGCATAGAACCCAGAAGGCGGTGGAAGCTTCCCCTCATCCATGTTGCCGACTCCAGCAGCACCCATCTGGCCGCCAATCCAGTCAGATTCTTCGAGCAAAGCGACCTTCGACCCCATGCGGGCAGCCTGAATTGCAGCGGACACTCCACCCGTTCCTGCTCCTGCGATCACGATATCGTATATCTGCGGTGGTTTCTGCGTCCCAAATGCTTGTAAGGGGTGCAGTGAGAGTATAAGCAGAGCTGCCCAGATACCAATCCTAGGTGCTATTTGTTGTGCGTTTGTGTTCATTTTGACTCCGAATTTCTTGAAGAATTTCTTACAGATACTGTTGGCTGTTGTCTCGCAAAGAGAGCGTCAAAGGGTTTCGTGCGTTAAAAGAAGAGTCGGAGCGCAACTTGTATCTGTCGTGGCAAATTCCCCTGATAGGTGATAGTTCCAAAGGAAGTTCCACCCACTTGGGTGTTAGGAAACCCGAACTGAACTTTGTTGAGCACATTGAATGCCTCTGCGCGGAATTCAAGGCGGAATGCTTTGTGGATGTTCGTGAGTTTGGCCAGCGAGAGATCATCACGGAAGGCAATGGGGCTGCGTGTTAAAGCTGCTGCAAACGGAACATTTCCAAGCGTAAAGGCTTGGCTTAACTGATAAGCTGCAGGATTTAGATATCCCTGAGTTTCTCCTGCTCCGCCGAGGCGATTATGGATATTGCCAGAGGTCAGAGGGTTAACACCAAGAACATAGGAAGGCCGAAGGGGTGAGTAGGACTGTCCTCCTGTCTGTGAAAAGGACAAAGGATTCCCTGATTGTATGGTCACAATCGCATTGGCTCTCCAACCACCGATGGTTGCATCAGCCCAGTTCGGAAGGTGATTCCCAAATCGCTGTCCTCTGCCAAAAGGCAGCGGGTAAACAATATTGGTAACCACCCTGTGGGGTATATCGCTGACCATGTTGGAGCGCGAATCCTGCTTGAACAAGTAGTAATTTTGATAACTTGGATTGCCTGTTGCGTTCAAAAATCCTGTGGTCAGATCGCTGACATTGCCAAGCTGTTTGGACCAGATGAAAAAGAAGGAGGCGTTCACACCCTTCGAATTCCGGTAGACCAGCCCCGCTTGCAGTGCATTGAAAGAGGCACTGCCAAACCCGTCCTGTTCATACTCAATTCCATATCCAACCATGCCTAATACGGGATAATACTGAGGATAGGCAGAGAGTAGCTGCTGTAGTGGAACAGTTTTTAGCGAGGCCAAAGTCCCAGCGATATTTGATCCGTAAAAAGGGTTGGCAACCTGTGATTCCAAATAAGCCGCCTGGGTAAGATTGCCAGGTGTTCCCCAATATTTTGGATTCAAATCATTCGGACGGCCATAAAGCGGTAGTTTTACGCCATGTCCGCCTGCGTAGTAAAGCCTGAAGTAGAGGCTAGGAGTAAGCTCTTGCTCGATTCCCGCGTTCCATTGTTGTTGATAGGGATCAGGTGTTTTGTAAATCATGGCTACACCAGAGCCACCAGAGCCAGAGGCGGTTCCTGCAGAGGCACCTTGAGGAAGAAGTACACCCGAAGCGAAGGGATTTTCAGAGCTGAAGGTTGGCGCAGACGTATTTGTCGATGTCACGGAAGTTGTCTGTGCATATCCCATGTTAGAGATGCTATATCCGCGCTGAGTGGTAGGCATCGAGAGAATTCCATAGGCCCCGCGGATGACTGTTGCTGGCACAGGCGCATAGGAAAACCCAACGCGCGGATCGATGCGGTAAGTGGTATTCCAGATTCTGCTTGGATTACCATGGATGCCCAAAAACTGGGCACCTCCTTGAAAAGAAAATGCTGGGGTACTGAGGGGGTTGCTTGCCGTAGGATTAAAATCAGCCCAGTGGTTATGACGCTCCCGGAAGCCTACCTCCATCCCGGCGCGAATACCTAGATTCAGAGTGAGTTTTGGAAAAATCCGCCAGTCGTCCTGAAGGAAGACAGCGTTGTATGGCTGGGAGAAAGCCGTTTTCACCTGTCGTGTAATAGTAGCCGTGCTGGGTGCACCGAGTAGAAATGCAGCAAAGGAGTCATATGGCACCTGCCCAACAGGGAGTTGTTGATCAGGAATAGGGCCACTCGTGAAGTTGCTGTTATATTCAAGTTCGCCTAATGGATTGGCACCTCCCTCTGCATTTTGCAGAAAGTAGCGACCGTCATATCCGGCAGTAATTGTGTGGGCTGCGCGTTGAAGGATCGCCGATATACCCAGAGTATGGGTATATTGCACGTTGTAGGCAATATTTAACGCAGATCCAACTGTCTCCAAATCTGCGATGGTTGTGTAGGGGATTCCGGCAATCTGTTGCTGTGAAGCAAAATTGGATGAAAAGCCGTAGATGCTAGGGGTGTAGTTAATTGAGCCTGGCAAATTATCGTTCAACTGGTAATTGAAACCATATGTTCCCTGAAGAACAAGAGAATTCGTAGCAACCCAAACGTGAGAGAGGGCGAAAAGATAGGAACGAATTCTCTGATAGGTACTGTTTGGTCCGGAATATGAGCCAAAGTAATCCCCTACATAGTGTTCGTCGGACATTTTAGTACCACGGATGAAGCTTCGTTGCCTTCCACTGAAGTTGTGATCAATGCGGAAGTTGTATTGATCATCATTGTCTTTGGTGATGGGGAAATAAATGTAGTTGCTGGCGAATGAGGTTGTATTGATATTTGCTGTCGGAATGAACTGGAGTAATTTTGCTGCGACGGGGTCTATATTTTGAACATAAGTACCAGCCGGATAATTTACTCCGCCCACGGTGACTGCTGGTAGCAGAGCTCTAGTATAAGAGTTCACCAGATTATTAGGATCATAAATCAGTTGATTAAGATTTGCTGTCGGAAGACTTGCGCAGGCCACCAGCCCGCCACAGGAATCCGTAAAAATCCCTTGACGCATCAATGCGGATGGAACAGTTGTAGTTGATGATCCATAGGTCAGGTTTCGTACGCCTTCATAGCCGAAGGTGAAGAATGTCTCATCTCTACCGTCGTATATCTTTGGCAGAACAACAGGGCCTCCAACAAACCCGCCAAATTGATTAAATCTTTGAGGTGTTCGGAAGTCATGCCGGGTCGGTATGGGGTATACACCTGACCGCTTGACAAAGAAGTTTGCAGCATCCAACTGATCGTTTCGGAGAAAATCGAAAATGTCTCCATGAAGATAATTCGATCCACTTTTCGTGACGATATTCAGAACACCGCCACTGGAGCGTCCAAAGGAAGCAGGAGGAACCGAGGTTATCACCTTGAACTGATCCACGACCTCCACGGAGGGAGTGACAGGTGGTTGACCCTGACAGCACACGATGATTGAAATACCATCGAGCAATATTTCATTCGAACCGGCAATACCCCCGTTTGTCTGGAAGTTGTTAGTTGCTGCCGATACCACTGCTGCCCGAACAGTGCTTAGACCAGCTCCAAAAGATCCTCCGGGTATGATTCCCGGCGATAACTCCGCAAGCCCATAAGGATTCCTTCCGTTTAGTGGCAGGTCAATCACCTGTTGAGATGTGACGGTATAGGAGAGCTCAGAGGTTCCTGCCTCAAGCCGTGCTGCCGGAGCAGCGTTGACAACTACTGTATCGTTCTGGCTGCCGATGGTTAGGGTGAGATCAATTTGGGCTGTCTGGCCGACCTCAAGGACGATACTGGCTGTGGCAGATTGAAATCCCTTCTGGGAGACGGTCACTTCATAGGAACCAGCTAGAAGGGATTGGAAGTTGTAAAGTCCATCCTTCTTTGTAATATCCCGGAGAAGCAATCCTGTGGATGACTCGCGGAGCGTCACGTTAGCCTGACTCACAATGGCACCAGTCGTGTCGGTAACCAGTCCTCTGATGGTACCGTTGGCTGTTTGGGCGGAGAGAGTACCCGTTATAGCAGATAGCAAGACAAGCAATATCCCTGTCAGCAAAAGATTCAGAAGGGCATACTTTCTACGGTTTTGGTGGCATCCACGGAAAGTGGGTGAATTAAGGAGGAAAGGTTTACAGTCTTGCATAATGAATTCTCCGGAAAACTAAAAGGAAATGGAAGCTGGTTTCATTTTCAGCTTGCAGGCACAGACCTTCTGCATCGTGAAAAATGGATTCAGGTTACAGCCAATCTCTTCCTGCGCATTATTAGGTGTCTAGTGTCAAGGTGCTACGTAACAATGTGACACCTTAAAATCAAGACTTAAGGGTCTCAATTGGTGCAGAAAGTACTTCTGAAAACAATGCAGAATTTTAGCGGCTGTACATTATCCCTCTCATCCTTCTGAGTACAGGAAATAAGGAGCAAACGGTATGCAGTCTAAGGAAAAGCAAAGAGGGAACAATGTGGTTCTAATTTGCACTGAGGGGAAATGTATGGCATAAATTGAGCCTGAGGGGCCTAACGATGACAGTGCGATCGAGTCAGTTGCTTGTATTTACCGCCTTAGCGGTGCTGCTTCTAGAGATATCCAGCAAATTATTGTTTGCACAAGACACGCGCACCGTCACCGAGCCAAATTTTCCCCCCCCCCACCTGTACGACGCTTGCTGCGGAATTGGCCATAACGGGAGGCGGACCATCTTCAGAAACATCCTATGATACCAATCGCATCCAGAATGCTCTGACAGGCTGCCCAAGCGGTCAGGCTGTCGAACTCATCGCTTCTGGCACGAATAATGCCTTCCTCATTCAGCCCATAACAATTCCAAACGGTGTCACACTCTTCGTAGATGGTGGGGTCACTGTTTTTGCTTCGCGTAACCCGGCTAATTATCAGATCGGGATACCTGTCACGCCTTCCGTTTCAGGCGGGCAGGACGCATGCGGTACTGTTGGCTACAACGGAAACGGATGTAACCCATTGATTGCTTCGACCAACACTAGCGGCTCTGGAATCATGGGTTACGGTGTCATAGATGGACGAGGCGAAACGAACTTGATCGTCAATGGGGTAGCACAGAACTATTCGTGGAATTACAACACATATCGTGCACAACACGCAGCCTCGGGATCGCCCAGTTCTCAGAATAACCCTATGATGCTTCATACGTCACAGGCCGCAAATTTTACTCTCTACAAGATTACCTTCAAGAATTCTCCCTTTTATCATGTTCAATGGAGCGGCGTGTATGGGGCAAACGTCACATCAGGCCTTACCGTTTGGGGAATGAAGATCATCGCTCCATATGAGGAACTGGTTCCTGGTGGAGGTGGTGCCTACTTCTATTCCGAAGAAAACGACGGGATTGATCCGATTGGAAATACGACCAATGTCACCATTGCAGATTCATATATATCCAACGGGGATGACAATATTGCGTTAAGCACTTACAGCAGCGCCATGCCGGTCAGCAATGTCACAGTCACCAACCTGAACACCTATTCCGGTGGTGCAATATCGATCGGCTGCGGAACGAGGGGCGGGATCAGCAATGTTCTCTTTGATACGATTAACCAATACGGTAACGCCAGCGAAACCGACGCAACCGGTATCAATATCAAGTCTGCCGCAGATCGGGGTGGTATTGTCAGCAATATTACCTACCAACACATCTGCCAGCAAAATAAGGCATATGCCATTCGGATTGATCCCTTCTATACGAGCACCCCGGAAAACACCAATTTCATACCAAACTTTTCCAACATCGTGTTGCGCGATATTACTATCCTGAATCCTGCGGGAAACGGCCCAGAACAGATTGAGCTTGAGGGCTACGATTCCAACAACATCAGCACAGTTACTCTCGATAACATCAATGTGGCTGGGATACCGAATGTATCAACCCATCCTCCGGAAAATGTCCATATTACACTCGGTCCAGGCCCGGTTACGCCCACTTCGCTTGCCAGTCTTAGCGGAACATCTGTCAGCTACAGCGGAAGCATTACGAATCCTGCCGAGGCACCATACGCCTGCTCCAGTGCTAACTTCCCGCTACTGGTCGGAGAGTTGTATCTTTCCTCTGGTAACAACACAAACCTGAAGAGCCTTTCTGCAGCAGTTATGAGCACATACACCCTGAATGCAATGCTGGAAGCTCCTGATCCGACATTTCCGGCACTAACTAAATCGGTCAATTTTTACGACGGTGCAACCAATGTTGGATCTTCGGTAATCGCTGGTAATGGCACTCTAGCGGCGCTTACATTGAGTGGAATCTCAGCCGGGACGCATACATATTTTGCGCAGTATCCCGGTGACAGCTTTTACACCGCATTCACCTTTGGTTCTGTCACGGTTACTATTCCAGTTTCCAGCGTTACGGTCACTCCAACGCCAAACAGCTTAAGCCTTAACCCGGGTGGCGGCAGCAGCGTAGCCCTCCTGATTGCGCCGACAGGCGGCTATACAGGTACAGTTAGCCTCAGTTGTAGCAGTCCTGTATCCTACGTCACCTGCTCAGTATCAACACCACCAGCGATTTCTGGAACTGCGGCAGTCAGTGCTACGGCTACCATTTTGGTAGCTGCTAACTATTCAGATTGCCAACATCTAGATACAGCTTTGCCGGCCGGTGTTGTTCGTGTCGCACGTGCTGGCCTAATCGCGCTTTTCATGCCAGCGATGATGATGTTGTTGGGTGTTGTCAGAAATCTCACAAGGCTGCTATATTTGCGATCGCTTGTCGTTTGTCTTGTAATGGCAGGAGTCCTGTCCGGCGTTGTTGGTTGTAGTGGCGGGAGCAGTGGAACTTCAAGTGTTCGTCCGCAGCCAGCAGGAAGTCAGACCATTACCCTGACAGCAAACGCCAACGGCAATCTTGTCACAGCAGCGATTACGGTCAACATCAACTAACGGAGGCTGCAAATAAGTAGAAAGTTATTTCTGGAAAGGGAGTGAATGGTAATAGGTAATCCTGCTTCGAAGAGGGGTGTTTCCATCGATTTCAGACATAATCACCGCCTCAAAGAACGGACTTCCACCGTTGGCAGTCTGCACACGATGCAATTCTTCTTGTCCTTCTCGTGAGGCGATATAGCTGACTAGAGCATTTTCCTTGTAGCCCTCGATTACCAACATCCGTCCACCAGCATCATTTGTGGGAACACAGGCCAACAACTGTGGAGTCACTTCGCGAGCATTCGATTCTTTGATAGGGAGGAAGTCAATTTCCTTGCCTGTAATAGGATCATGGTTCTCAATGACTCGCGCAACCGGAGTAAAGGATAATGTCAGGTTTTTCAAGTATTTTTGATACGGACTCAGCGTCTGAACAGTACCCATCAAAATAACATTCTCGTGATCAATAGACTCCAAAGGAAATTGAGTGCCATCGGAGACATTAACATTTGTCCCGTTTTGGCTGAGCAAAATTGCCAGTTTGAAGGCCGAAAGGCCATCATAAATGCTGAGATATTCCTGAGAGAGAATTGGAGGATACCCATACTTTTGGGAAAGATCCCTCAGAATCGGTGAATTCTGAAGTTCTGAGAAGTCGTTAATTCCCATGGATCGAACTTGAACGGACTCTTTCCTTTTAGGGTCATTCCAGTAAAAAAATACTGGATTTGGGAGTACTATCCGAACGGGCTTGCCACCTTGGACAAATTTCCCCCAAAAAGAGTCTTGAGAGAATGGGAAATGACTCTCTAAAGAACCCGCTGATAAAGAGTGGGAATAACGCCACCAATCTGTATGTGTACCCAGCCAGATCAGGATGGAGATGAGCAAAATTGCAAGTGTACCTATGACAGCAGACAAAAAACGAACTAACTTTAACAAGCTAGACTGGGTTGAAGCTGTTGATTGGGCGATTTCTAAATCAGTTTCGCGCGCTTCTGCAAAAGTGTGTGCGTGTTCCGCAGAAGAAGATTTGCCCCGCATGACAGTGGTTAGCGGCCAATCTGCAAATTCAAGCTTGTAGGCTCCGCGCGGCAGAACAATTTGCAGCGTTGAGGCATTTCCTTCCTTTTCTGTAAATTCGCGCAGCTTTGCCCTCAATCGAGCGATCTGGACACGAACATAGGAGTCGGATTTGGGATCAAAATCATCCCTGCGTGCAAGAACTTCCGTCGCAATTGAGTATTCACTTATTTCGCGATTGCGATTGTCGTATAAGTATTTGAGGAGCGATCTGGTGACCGGACAATGCTCAAACGTTTCACTCTGCAGTGCGCGGTCTATCAACTGCCCATATATGACCTCCACTGTCAACTCTGTGTTTGTATCGTTCACGTGGCAATTATATCGTGTTGATCGGAATCAGTATTGCAATATCTCACAGATGTAACAAAACAACACGAAACCCCCTATGTTGCTGAATATAAAAAGAAACAATGTGACGTAGCAACAAGCTACTAGACGAAAATCTCCAGAAAATGGGACATTGTGCATGGCATGGAATCAGTAGCGTACAGGCCATTACGGCATTCTCTTTACTGATGGGACAAAGCGAGATTTTGTAGCTGATGAACGAATTCATTAGTGAATGGAGGAACAGTATTGCTGCTGTCAGGATGAATATGGTGGGTAGTAGCGTTGACATTGGAATCTCCCCGACTCTGGTGGAAATCACCTTTCTGATGAGGGGCAGGAAAGCAACTCTTTGATTCAGAGTCAGTTCCTCTCGCGGCTTTCTGAGGTATTTAGCGTAGAACCAAACGAGGCTCAGTATCCCAGTGACGCATTCAACGTACATCTTAGAAGGAGACTGTTTTGATTGGTGCGAAATTCATTTTTTGCAAATGCATAACGTTGCCTTTCATCGTTATTGCAGCCTTGATGATTGTCTGCAAAACATCGCATGCCCTTTCCATCCCTGTACAAACAGAGCCTGTTACCGTTAAAACTGGAATCAAACAGGCATGGTGGAAACACGCAGTAATCTATGAGATATATCCCCGCAGTTTTCAGGATTCGAATGGGGACGGGGTTGGGGACATCAAGGGAATTATCAAACGTCTGGATTATCTTCATGAACTCGGGATTGATGCCATCTGGCTCACCCCGATTTACCCATCTCCACAGGTCGATTTTGGCTACGACATCTCCAACTACGAAGCCATCGATCCCCAGTATGGAACGATGGCGGACTTTGACAAGCTGGTGGCCGAAGCAAAAAAACGTAACATCAGGATTCTGATGGATATGGTGCTAAATCATACCTCTGATAAGCACCCGTGGTTTTTAGAGTCGAGCAGTTCACGTGTTAACCCAAAGCGCGATTGGTATATCTGGCGAGATGGCAAAGGAGAAAATATTCCGCCAAATAACTGGATGAGCGGATTTGGGCACTCTGCCTGGCAATATGACGAAAAGACGGGGCAGTGGTTTTACCACATGTTCTACAAGCAACAACCTGACCTGAATTGGCGCAATCCTGCTGTAGAAAAAGCCATGTTTGAAGCGGTGCGATTTTGGTTCAATCGGGGTGTTGCAGGTTTCCGGCTTGATGCCGTGACTATGCTTTTTGAAGACCCGGAACTTAGGGATGAAAGAGTGCTTGGCGGCACCAATGCGTATGGTGATCCGGTCATGGAGGGCGCTCGTCAAGACAATCTTCCAGAGGTACACGACGTTATCAGACGACTTCGCAAAGTAGTGGATCGATATCCCGGTAATCGTGTACTGATTGGGGAAACGTATCTTCACAATATCGGAGAACTGGATCAGTGGTACGGCGGTGTCAAGCATGATGAGATTCATCTGCCGATGGATATGCAGATTGCGCTCATTCCGAAGCTTGATGCCATTCTTTTCCGTCAGCGCATCGAAGAGGTGGAAACCAAAATCAGTGGCAACCAGCCATTGATTGTTTTTGACAATCATGACCGCCCTCGTAGTTGGAATCGCTATGGAGATGGAGTTCATGACCTTCAGATCGCACGCATTGTTGCTGCGATGCTCTTTACAACCAGAGCAACAGCAATGATGTACTACGGGGAAGAGTTGGGTATGGTCACTAGTACTCCAACACGCAAGGAAGATGTCAAAGATCCAATTGGAATCATGGGTTGGCCCAATGAAAAAGGGCGCGACGGGGAGCGAACACCAATGCAGTGGGATGGCGCACAGAATGCAGGATTCAGTGTAGCCCAGACGACATGGCTCTCAGCAGGGACTAATTACAAAACAGTCAATGCGAAAGCTGAAGCTGCCGATCCGTCCTCGCTGCTCAATTGGCATAAAAGACTTATTATGCTACGCAAAACCAATCCTGCATTACGAAATGGTCTGATGTTGATGCTTGATGAGACAAATCCCAGCGTTCTTTCCTACCTTCGAAAAGGGCCTAGTGGCAAGCCTTCCGTCGTTGTTTCGATGAACTTTACGGGGACGTCACAGACCGTCTCTCTTGATACGACAACAGTTGGCGTGAGGACGCGGTCTGCCAATACGATTCTGACAAGCGACTCTTCTCTGCAGTCTACGAAGAGTCTTTTCAATATCACTTTGCCGCCGTTTGCAGTATGGATTGGGTCAGTGCGGTAACGAAGGCTAAACTGTACCTTCCTCCAACAAACGCTTGCAAGCTGATAAGACCTAAAACAAGGAGAAGTGGATGTCGCCACAAAACAAAAGATATATAACATTGATCGTTTTCTCGCTATTTTTGTTTGCGGGTGGAGTGCTGCTTATTGCGCAGCGACAACAGTTTGCGCTAAAGGAAGGTGATACTGTTGCATTTTATGGCGACAGTATTACCGCACAGCGGCTATACACCAAGTTCACCGAGGAATTTGTACTTACACGCTACCCGACTCTCAACCTTCATTTTGTGAATGCGGGAGTAAGTGGTGACACGGTATACGGAGGAAAGGCTGGATCGGTTCAGGCCCGCATCCCGCGCGATATTGCCCCCTTTCACCCTACAATGATCACCGTCATGCTGGGCATGAACGACGGCAGCTATGTTGGAGAGCCGAAATCATCGGTAATTGAGGACAAATACAAGAAGGGTTATCAGGAGTTGCTGGGGTTACTTGAAAATACTGTACCCGGCGCTTCGTTCACGCTCATTCGTCCATCTCCCTATGACGAAATTACACATGGCTCCCGATTCCCTGGCTACTCGCGTGTGTTGGAGAACTATGGTGATGATGTTGTCGAAATTGCCAAAAGGCTGATGAAATCTGGCAATAAATCTGTTTTGGTTGCAGATCTGAATGAGCCTGTTGTCAAGGCACTTAAACGTGCCCAAATTCAGCTTCCACAACTGGCAAGTACACTCCTCCCGGATCATGTGCATCCAACGGATACGGTGCACTGGATTATGGCAGCGGCTCTTGTCTCGGCTTGGCACATTGACCCTATCGTGAGCCGACTGGAACTGGATGCGAGTCATGTAGAGATTACGAGCAAATCGCGGACAACAGTTACAAACCTGAAGAAGACGACAGGAGGTTTACAGTGGACGCAACTTGAGGAAGCACTCCCGCTTCCGATTGATCCTCTCTCACCGGCAACCTCTATCCTCTATGGAATTTCAGGGATTGATGAGATTGATCAACAGACTCTAGAAGTAGATGGGCTTGACCCAGGAAGCTATCAGCTTCTGATCGATACAAAGCCTATCGATGCTTTTTCGCAAAAGGCTTTGCAGCAAGGCGTTAATCTCGCTCACTACAAAACCCCTATGCTGGAACAAGCAATGGCCATAGACAAAGAAGAGGGCCGTCGCAATACCCTTGACCAGTCTCGATTCATGCTTATGGCGGAGTTTAAGCATACAACGAATACCGCTAGCGGCGTAACTGCTTTGCTGGAAGCAGAAGAGCAGATCAATCTTATAATTCACGCCGAGATACAGCCAAAGCCACACGACTTTGAACTGCGACGCCAGTAATCAAAACCAGTTTTCGGAGGTACATAATGAAACAGATGACCAGACGCAAGATGCTAGCACTTGTTGGCTGTGCAGCACCCGCTCTCTCCCTACGCAATGCTTTCTCGCAATATCCAGAGCCTAACAGGTACGGAATCAACCTTACCAAGGGCCCATTCCAGGCAACCATAGAATCTTTGGCCGCCTACACGATTCCTGATTGGTTCGCCGATGCCAAGTTTGGAATCTGGTCTCACTGGGGTCCGCAATCTGCTATCGGTGACGGTGATTGGTATGCGCGCAATATGTACATTCAAGGGCATCCGCAGTATGAGTACCACCTTAAGCGTTTTGGCCCACAGTCGAAGATTGGTTACAAAGATCTGATTCCGCTTTTTACGGCAACCCGCTGGAATCCTGAACATCTGATGGATCTCTACCAGAAGGCCGGTGCCAAGTATTTTGTCAGCATGGGTGTGCATCACGATAACTACGACATGTGGAACTCAAAATATCAGCCCCGTTGGAACTCGGTTGCAATCGGGCCGCATAAGGACATTGTAGGTTTATGGGCGGCGGCAGCACGCCGACGCGGGATGCGCTTCGGCGTGAGCGAGCATCTTGGGCGTAGCTATGACTGGTTCGCTCCGGCGCATCTGGCCGATAAAACAGGGCCCTACTCAGGTATCCCCTATGACGGGGCCGATCCTGCCTATGCAGACCTCTATCATAATTATTTTGCGTTTCCTGCAGGTTTTGCTCAATCGATTGCAGCCAAAGACAACGAGAATATTCTCACACCTGAGATGAAACTCAACTACTTTAACCGTATTAAGGATCTGCTTGATCAGCACCAGCCAGACATTCTCTACACCGATGGACATATTCGAATTGGCGAGTACAGCTATGGAGTTATCGCCGAGCTCTACAATGTGGCGCCAGTCAGCAACAGCAATCGGACCGAAGGAGTTTACTTCAGCAAGGCAAAAGATGACTGCGCAATCGGCACATGTGTCCTTGACCGCGAGCGCGGAGTCTCTGACGGAATATGGCCAGTGCCGTGGCAGACTGATACCTGCGTGGGCCAATGGCACTACAAAGAGGGTGTCCAGTACAAGACGGCAAAGCAAGTGATTGATCTTCTCGTAGACATCGTCAGCAAAAATGGGAACCTCTTGCTGAACTTCCCGTTGCCAGCCTCGGGAGAACTGGATTCCGAGGAGTTGAAAACACTGAACGGAATCACAGAATGGATGAATGTCAATGGCGAAGGAATCTTCAGTACGCGTCCATGGAAGGTATTCGGTGAAGGCCCCTCAGTGCATGCAGCTACGCCCTCAAAGGATTTTGATCAGAACGAGAGAAAAAAAGGAAGTCTCGGTCCGCGGGATATCCGTTACGCCAGCAAGGGAAAAACGATCTACGCATTTGTGCAGGGCTGGCCGAAGGGACAACTGGTCCTTCAATCGCTTGCCACATCGAGTTCGCTACAGTCACCGAAGGTGCACGCCGTATGGATGCTTGGTCAGAGCCAGCCGCTGCAATTCACACAGGATGGAACGGGGCTGGCGCTCTCACTTGGTGGAGAGCGGCCAGCAAGTGCAGAGATTGGTATAGCTCTGCGCATTGCTACGGCATAACAAGAATGTGGAGGAATACAATGTCGCATACTGTTAGCAAGATCGCGTTGATTTGCTTGTTAGTTCTCAAGAGTGCCTGTGCACAGACGCCCATCACAACGACCGTGAGCGCTCTGACCGACAACAACACCAGTGCCTCTGATAAGTTCCCTGGAACATTCAATGGCAATGCAACGCCGGGAAACATCAGCTCGTTGCCTATCACTTCACTTTTGTCTACCGGCAACAAGACGCGCTACATTGCACATCTTGTTCCATTCTTCTCCCTCGACTGCGGTGCTGGTGCAGAGCGCTGCCACGGTCATTACAACGTAGGCTATGATCAGTCCGATCCGACACAGGTCGCCAGGCAGGTTGCAGACATGTATCGCAGAGGTTTTACCGTCGTGCTACAGGATTGGTACGGTCAGGATCATTCTGAGAAGAAGCACAACGATGAAACAGCGAAACTCATCATGCATGAGGCCGAGCGCATCCAGCGGACTGGCACAACATTCAACTTTGTCATGCAGCCAGACCACGGCATCGTGGATCAATGTCCGGACGCTGCCTGCAATACAGCCAGACTCATTGAAGCATTGAAGTACCAATACACCACATACGAGAGTTCTCCTGCGTATCTGCGTTGGTATGGACGTCCCGTGGTTCCTTTCTTCTGGAACGATACAAGAAATCCCGTTGATTGGGAGGCAGTCAAACAACAGGTTCCTGGCAATCCATTATTCATCTTCCAAAACTCCGTCGGCTTCAGCCATCCGGCTTCTGGCGGATCATTCAGCTGGGTCGGCCACATGAAGCAGCCAGGCCCTGACCTTGGCTATCTGGATAGTTTTTATCAGGCGGGTGCAAAGGCCAAAGAGCAGTTGACCATCGGAAGTGCCTATGCAGGCTTTGATGATCGCCTTGCCTATTGGGGGCTCAAGCGGATTGTGGTGCAGCGCTGCGGCCTGACCTGGCTCGATAGCATGCGCGAAAGCCTGATGTATCTACGAGAATCCGGCACGCCTCTGCCATTTCTACAAATCGTCACATGGAATGACTACGAAGAGGGTACTGCACTTGAAGTTGGAATCTCGAATTGTGTGAGCGAGATACCAATGCATTTTGAAGGAAGCAAGCTTTTCTGGAAGGTAAATTTCGGTAAAGACAAAGACGGATATTCTGGCAGCGAGGATACCATTGCCTACTTTCGTATCTTTGTGCAGACAGAGGGCGAAAATCTGCAAGAACTGAAGAGCATTTCAGCCAAGGACAAACACGAATTGGATATAACTCCCTTTCATCTAAAATCGGGAAAAAAGGTTTATATCCAAGCTGTGGGTAAGACTATGATTCAGAACCATTTATCGGTGCCAGTGAGTGTTCCCTAGTCAATTAGCATCCAGACAGGAGATTTATGGACGCGACACGAATCAACTCGAATTTGCAGAAAGTTATGGATGTTCTTCAGATGAACTCCATGACAAGGCGGAAATTGATCTATGGTCTGGGTGCATTCGCCGGGAGCAGCCTTCTGACAGGATGTGGGGGGCGCAGCACTAACACTGCTTCTTCCAGCCAAATTCAGCCCATGCCTTCCGGATCACTGATACAGGCTTCCGTGACCGTTGGTGCGTCGAGCGGAACTTCCATTGGCGCCAACTTTACCGGCCTCAGCTACGAGAAAAACAGTTTTGCTGTCCCCAGATTTACTAGCAGCAATACAGACATGATTAACTTGTTCAAGCTTCTAGGTACAAGCATTCTGCGCGTTGGTGGTAACTCTGTTGACGTAACAACCTGGACTGCGAATGGCGCTGGTCAAACAGCAGGTCAGGCTGCACCGGCGGATGTAGATGCGCTGGCAGCTTTTCTTAAGGCAACCGGATGGCAGGTTCTTTACGGCGTAAACTTGGCAAGCAACACGCCAGCACTCGCCGCTGAGGAGGTTGCCTATGCCGTCAAGTCACTGGGAAGCAGCCTCTATGCAATCGAGATTGGCAACGAACCCGACCTCTTTCCCGGCACGTACTTCCCCAGCAATTGGACGCTTCAGGATTTTGAGGCTCTTTGGGAGCTGTATCGGAGTGCAATTCTGGCAACCTCGCCAAGTGTAGTAATTACCGGGCCTGCATCGGGCGGAAATATCAGCTCATGGACGGTGCCCTTTGGTATCTATGCCACCAAGCAGCAGATTTCATTGCTAACTCAGCATTATTATCGCGGCGACGGTCAAAGTCCCTCTTCAACAGCAGAGTTGCTTATTAGTCCCGACACAAATCTTGCCCCTGCCTGCCGAACACTGCTGAATGCAGCAAACCAGATCGGCATTCCCTTTCGCTTTACAGAAACCAACTCCTTTTACCGCGGTGGAGCAAGTGGAGTAAGCGACAGCTATGCCTCCTCCTTATGGGTAATTGATCATCTGGCGAATCTTGCATTGGACGGCGGTATTGGTGCGAATGTTCATGGTGGTGGGGATGGTAATGGATATACGCCCATTGCGGATGATAATGGCGCAGTCGTAGAGGTCCGACCGGAGTTTTATGGCCTGCTACTCTTTACCATGCTGGGACAAGGGTCGCTGCTGACCACAACGGTAAGCGCAGGCAGTTTGAATGTAACTGCTTATACAGTAAAGACTGCCAGCGGTGCTCTGAATATTGTTTTAAACAACAAGGATCTGACGAACAACCTTCAGGTAGCGGTTGACTGCAGGCAGACGGTGTCGTCTGCGTTGCTGCTGGAGATGACCGGACCTGACCTGACGGCCACCAGTGGAGTCACAATTCAGGGGGCAAGTATCAATCTAGATGGCAGCTTTTCGCCTGCTGCCGCCTACATCGCACCCCAGATAAGTGGCAAGCAGGTGACCTGTTATGTGCCTGCTCTCAGTGCAGTGTTGTTGCAAGTGAAATAGCCGCAAAGGGGTACTATGAGCAAATCGTATAGAGGCCAGTTTCAGCAAGCATGCACCTCTTCATCGCGCCGCAATTTTCTGATTGGTGGTGGGGCGGCACTCGCCACTACCGCCTGTTTTGCTCGTACAGGAGTGCTTCAAGCCGCCAACAGCAGCGTATATGCTCCGTCCTATCTGCGCGGCTACGAATCTGATTATGCTGCCGATCCGCGCAGGGCTGCTACAAAGTGGTTTGTTACGGCCCACTATGGTTTGTCTGTTCATTATGGGCTGGCAAGTCTTCTGCCCGGAGGCAAGAAGTATTCTTTTCCGAATGATCCCAGCCAAAGCGAACTCAGGAAGCATTACACGGCCGAAAAGTTTGATGCGAATGCAATTGCCAATCTTGCTGTTGCATCGGGGATGAGTCACATTCGCTTCACTCCCTATCACGGTGGAGGGCCTTACAATTTCCGCTCGAAGGTTGCTCATCCGAATACTGTGGACGATCTTCCCGCAAAGCGCGATTTGGTGGGCGAGTTGGCGGATGCCTGTCGCCGCAGAGGGCTGGGACTCTTCCTATATGTTCATTGCAACATTGCACAGTCGAACGATGAGGTTTGGCCGCGGAATCAAGAGATATTCCAAGAGTGGCTGACGCAGTATGGGCCGCTGGCAGGGTTCTGGTTTGATACAGAAAAGGCCTACTACGACGACAAGAGCCTGTACCCCAGATTGGATGTGATTTATGGAATGATTCGATCTAAGCAACCGCAGGCGCTCATCTCCTTTTGCCACGGGGTGACAGGAGAGGAGGACTTTATTACCTGCGAGCACCACTTCTACCCGCTGTCGGATATCAAGTATGTCCCTGACAAAGTGAAGAGAAAAATGGCCCGTAAACCGGTCGAAGTGACGACAACACTTCAGTTGGATCAGAAAGATGGGCGCGGCACAAAGATGTGGTTCAACGTGGAAGGTGCCTATCATCGCACTCCTGAGGATGTCTGGAAGATACTTGCAGAGATGCGTCGAGATCATTGCAATCTATCGCTGAATACAGGACTCCTCGGCGACGGATCCATTAACCCTGACGATGAGCGCACTCTTCGTGCTGTCGGCAAGCGGCTCCGTGCAGGGGAAGTTGTTTCCGGTTATCCGACAAGCCACCGCAGGGACATGGAACAGGTTGTTACGTAGCACATTGTTACTTGACGAATTTCATCGCATGGAAGAGATTGATAGTGCGTTGTCAGATTCAGAGGTGTGTTTTGATACCCGTTCAGAAACTTTCCATCCTTGTTCTTCTTCTATCCGTATCCGGTGCAGCACAGACCCTGAAGCTGACTGCAACACCCACAACGGGAAGCTTTGGCCAGACCGTTACTTTGACTGCAACCTTGACCGGAGCGAATCAGCCCACCGGAATTGTGAACTTCAGAGGAAACGGGGTTGCGATTGGCAGGGCACATCTCATCAATGGAATTGCCACTCTGACTACCATCTTGCCGCGTGGATTGAATTCCTATACGGCCAGCTACAGGGACGATCTCCAGAGTAAGGCCATTGCTTCATCGCCGGTCTCGGTAAAGATTGTAGTGCCTCTCTCAGCTCTGACCGGCAATAATACTTCTGCATGTCCGGCGAGTGGCCCGCTGCCGGTTCATTGCCAACAGCAATTTTCCGGGCAGACCGATACGCGCAGTGGTGTCGAGACGGTGAATTTTGATCCGATCGCCGGTAATGTTTCCGATGAAGACCCGCACAGCTACCTCCACAAGGGCTATGAAACCAAGATTCTTGCAAACTTCATGGCTGCCTTCTGTATGACGAATCCGAATCTCAACAAGAAGACCAATACTCTCAACTGTCATGGCAACGTCCTGACCGGCTACCAATCGAATGATAAGAATACTGTTGCTGCTCAAGTACTTGATCTCGCCAGGCGACACATTGACGGGGCAATGATCACATGGGCGTCTGGTGGAAGTTCCGACGACCAAACGGCTCTCGATTTTCAATCCTACATAGAAAAGAACTTCTGCAACGGGCCGAACGACTGCTCCATGAACTATTCCATTCAGTTAAATGAAGTCTTGCAATGGCCATTCATCAGCGTTTGGACAGGGAAACGGGTGCCCGGTTGTGTCGCCGGCCATATCCCCACCAATACAGATGCACTTTTTGATAGTTGCGTGGTTTCTAAGCTTGAGAACGACATGTGCTATTTGAATGCAGCACATTTTGGAAGCAAGGCATTCCTCAAAATTAACGGACATCCGGTAATTCAGGTTTTTACCTACGAATCCAGCAAGGACTTACCCAATAATGGTCCTGGCCACTCATGGCAGGATGTGTGGAATAAAATCGCAGATTGGAACAACAACATCGCGGCCAACTGCAGTGGTGCCACCTATGGGGGATTCAATTACAAAGCCAACAATGGAACTCCTTATCTGGTTTTTGGTGGACAAGGAGGATTTTCCCATACTGATTCCTCGGGAGGGTTTTACTGGGTAATGCCATCGAAACCCGCACCAGACAACCAGAACCTTTACAACATCACAGCCGCAGCGCAATCCTATCCAACCGTAACTCTTGACTACTTCTATCAGAAGGCAACAAGCACGTACTCATCACTGCAAAACTGGGGCGGCGCATTTAAGGGCTTCAACGAGGTTCAGTCAGGCTGGGGAGAAAACCGCATGATAGATGAGCAGTGTGGAATGACATGGTTACAATCCCTGACCGAAAGCAACAAATATTACACCGATTCAGCGCTTCCATATCTTCAGATAGAAACATGGAATGACTATAACGAAGGTCATGAAATTGAAACCGGAATCAATAATTGCTATATCGTTAGCGCTTCGCTAAAACGAGGCGTACTCTTGTGGATTTTGAATCCTATGCCTGGAACCAAGCCCAATGTAGCGACGGTTTCGCACATCGAGATTTATGATTCTCCAGATGGCAAAAACTTCACGCTTCTGACCAGTCAAGCTGCTGCCACCAGTGGAAGTTATTCCCTCAAAACCCTGCCGCCCGGAAGCCATAAACTATATGTATACATGTATGGCAGAAACAGCATTCTGAACCAAATTTCAAACGGTGTTGACTATAACAATTAAAGGTCATCAACTACCTTGCGCAACCGTTCAATCGGCGGCATGTTGGCAGATAATTTGTTTCGCCAAGAGCGATATATTCTCGCTCTGCGTAACTCCGAACCCTACGGTCAGTTTTTGTGCAATGGTGACTGGTGCGGTGTAGATGCATGCTCTTTGGATGCCATGTCGGCATCTTAAGTCGTTGATTCTTCATGGGCTCGTTGTTACGTAACAAAATTTATTGTGACGTAGCACCTTGCTACTTGACCATCAGTCCCTGCGAGGAGAGATTCAGATTGCTTTATTGGTGCAACTGCTTTCTTCGCCCAGTTGTGACATGGCAGTAGTAAGTCTCAAGGAAACATTTAGCAAAACGGATTACTGTGAGGTGCCCATGAAAAATATTCGCCAGCTTTCTGCAGTTGTTTTACTTGTGGTTGTATCCGTCGTTTGTGGAGCCCAGACTCTACAGATTGCTCTGACCCCAGGAACCATAAGCTCATACGCTGGAACAGGAACCAGCGGGGCACCAACAAGTGGGCCTGCGACATCCTCGGAGATCGATCAACCCCTCAGCGTGGCGGTTGACAGCAGCGGGAACCTCTATATCTCAGAAACGGATAGCTACATCAATCTTGTGACTTTCAGTACAGGCTACATATCGACTATTGCAGGGAACGGTACCTCGGGTTATGTTGCAGACGGCGTCTCAGCGGCTACCGCAGAAGTGAATGTTGCTCGCGGATTGGCGGTGGATTCAAATGATGATGTATTTATTTCAGACTCGGGCAACAACCGTGTCCGCATCATCTACAACGGCGGCACTGCGGCTAAAGCGATTCTTAGTGCTGAGGGAGTCTCCAGCCCAACAATCGGTTATATCTACACCATTGCGGGGAATGGTAACACAACAGGCGGATCAGCCTCTGGAACTCAGGGCAAATCGCAAAACATCAACAGCCCTCGCGGGCTGTATATCGATACAACTGGCGACCTCTATATTACAGACCAATATTATGTTCGCATCCTTTACGCTGGCGGAGCCAACGCTAAGACGCTCATTGCGGAAGAGACTACATATAGCTCCCCATCAATTGGATATATGTATACCGTGGGCGGATCCGGGAGTACTACCTATAACGGCGAAAACGTAAAAGCAACCAGCGCAGGTATGAATCCTACATCGGTTGCGCTTGACGGAAGCGGGAACGTCTATATTGGCGATCAGGGAACTGCGCGCGTCCAGAAGATTACTCTCTCCGGAACCAACGCAGGCAAAATTTCCACCATTGCAGGCAACGGTACTGCCGGCGGCACTGGCGATGGCGGCGCGGCTAGCTCTGCTGAGGTCAATACCGTACGCGGAATAGCAGTGGATGGAGGTGGAAATCTATATCTTGCCGATACACTTAACAATTGCATCCGGAAGGTGGATGGAAGCGGAAAAATCAACACAATTGCCGGAACCAACAGTACAACCGGCGGATACATCGGAGACTTGGGCAATGCCACAGCAGCTAAGGTCAATCAACCCTACGATGTATCACTAGATTCCACAGGCAATCTCTATATTGCGGACATGCTCAATAATAGAGTCAGAAAAGTTACTATTTCTACTGCTTCCTTCAGCTATGCCAGTACGGCACTGGGCAGTACAAGCGCAGGTCAGAATGCGATCATTTCAAATGTAGGATCATCGACGCTAACCCTGAGTGGAATCACTATTCCAGCTGGATTTAAACAGACAGCCAGTGGTGGTACCGACTGTTCATCAACCACTTCCCTCAACTCTAGCTTGAGTTGCAACGTTCAATTATCCTTCAGCCCTGCGATGGTAGGCAGCAATAGCGGAACCGCAACAGTCTCCAGCAGCGGCGGCAGTGTCAACGTCGCACTCTCTGGAAACGGCCTGGTTGCGGCGACAACAACGACGCTTACAGCCTCGGCAAATCCCATCAATCCCGGTCAGTCCGTAACGCTGACGGCTACCGTTGGTTCGCCTGGCATTGCGCCTACGGGTAGCGTGATTTTCTACAACGGAGGGGTCTATCTTGCGACGGCCACCATCAGTAGTGGCACAGCCTCTTTTACGAGCAATACGGTGGTTGCAGGCAGCAACAGCATCACAGCTGCTTACAGCGGGGATACGAACAATGCGCCCAGCACTTCCTCTGCTCTAGTTCTTGTCAGCAATGGAGGTTCTTCCACCACCACAGGTCTTGTCTCATCGCCCACTTCAGCGACATACGGTACAGCCGTCACACTGACCGCTTCAGTATCAACAGGAGGTTCCAACCAGCCAACAGGAATGGTGACCTTTGCTGGGAACGGTGTGTCGTTGGGTAGCGCAACTCTTACCAGTGGTGTAGCAACCTTTTCTACGGTTCTGCCCCGCGGAATAAATTCCTATGTTGCCAGCTACAGTGGTGACATATACAACATTCCCTCAACCTCTTCGGCTATCTCGGTGACGATTGTTGAGCCTGTGGCTTATCTCACAGGCAATAACACCGCTGCATGTCCTGCTAGCGGCACGCTGCCAGCGTATTGCCAACAGGCCTATACAGGGCAGAGTGATACACGTAGCGGTGTGGAGACTGTGAACTATGATCCTGTTGCTGGCAACGTCTCAGACGAAGACGTGCACGGTTATCTAACAGATGGAAGCGCTACAAAGATACTAGCAAACTTCATGATTGGGTACTGCACGTCGCCCTCGACCCTGAACACAACCACAAATGTTCAGAACTGCGATGGTAATGTGTTGACGGGCTACACCTCAAACGACAGCAATACGGTTGCTGCTCAGGCGCAGGATCTGGCTAGACGTCACATCGATGGAGCAGTATTGACATGGAGTGCTGGCGGAAGCTCGGAGGACGCTACAGCGCTCAAGTTACAGATGTACATCGACAACAGTAATCTATGTAGTGGCTCTCAGTGTATTGTGTCCTACGTAAACCAGCTGAATGAGACCCTTCAATACCCAACAGCCAGTGTATGGACCGCGAACGGTCTGCCACAAATCCCAGGCTGCGTTTACGGTCAGGCACCGACCAATACAGATGCTCTTTATGAGAGTTGTGTATTAGCGGAGCTAGAAAATGACATGTGTTATTTGAATGCCGCTCATTTTGGGAATAAAGCCTATCTGAAGGCATCCGGACAGCCGATCCTGCAAGTCTTTCAATATGAAACACAGAATGCATTTCCAGCAACGGGTGCTCCTTCATGGCAAGATGTTTGGAATAACATCGAAATATGGAACAGCAGCCTCTCCACGAATTGCAGCGCGGCCATATACAAAAATTTGACCTATAACGTGAATAATGGAACTCCGCTACTGGTGTTTGTAGGACAAACAGGGTTGTCTCACCCAGACACTTCGGGTGCCTTCTACTGGGTAGAGCCCGATACCGGAGCTCCCATCAACCAGAACATCTACAACATCACATCCGCGGCGGAGTCCAGCACGACTGCTACTCTCGACTACTTCTTCCAGCAGACTACGACGACATACTCATCATTACCTCAAATATGGGGAGGCGCATTCAAGGGCTTCAATGACATTCAATCTGCTTGGGGGAATAACCGCATGATCGATCAGCAGTGTGGCATGACTTGGATTGAGTCGCTGACCGAAGGCAACAAGTATTACACTGGCTCAGCGCTCCCTTATATCGAGATAGCAACATGGAACGACTACAACGAAGGCACGCCGATCGAAATGGGTATTAACAATTGCTATACGGTCAGCGCCTCCGTGGCTGGAAGCATGCTTACATGGTCGTTGAATCCTGCGGCAGGAACTACGCCGAATGTGGCTACGGTCTCGCACCTCGAGATTTATGATTCTCCTGATGGTATCAACTTCACGCTTCTGACCAGTCAAGCTGCTGCCACCAGTGGAAGTTATTCCCTCAGCACTTTGCCGAGCGGGAGCCATCAACTCTACGTATACATGGTTGGGAAGAACAGTATTCTCAATCAGATTTCAAGCAATGTTGCCTACAGCAATTAGGCCAGAAGAGGTTGTAGGCATGGTAGGTGTGGACAAAAAACAGTACGGCGATTGTGGGCCGTTGATGGATAAGGTGGGATAATCGTGATGCAAACGATACGTTGGAACAGAATCTTTGTAGCTCTACTATTACTAACTCTTGCATTCGTAGGGAAAGCAGATTCCCAGACGGTTGCAAAGACGGTGACCGATCTGGATCGTGGCTGGGAGTTTCGTCAGATATCTGGTGATGGTGCAGAGCAGCGGAGTGGATGGATGTCGGCAAAGGTCCCCGGCGATATCCATCTGGACTTGCTGGCAAACAAGCTGATTACCGACCCGTTTTATCGCGACAATGAGGCCAAACTGCAATGGATTGAAAAGGCCGCATGGGAATATCGGTCTAGCTTTGATGTAACTGCTAAGCAGCTAGCTCACCGGAATCTGGATTTGGTCTTTGAGGGACTAGATACAGATTGTCAGGTATACGTGAATGACAAATTAGTGTTGAACGCGGACAACATGCACCGCGATTGGCGCGTTCCAGTCAAGACGAATCTGCATACAGGCAAGAATTCACTGCGCGTTGTATTTCCATCCCCGGTTGATGCTGCGCAAAAGGTTGCGGCCAAGGATCCCTGGCAGTCCAAAACTGGAACCAAAGAGGAGGCATATATTCGTAAGGCGGCCTACGAATATGGATGGGACTGGGGGCCGCGTTTTGTAACCAGCGGCATCTGGCGTCCGGTGCGGCTTGAGGGCTGGGATGATGTTCGCATCAGCAATTTGCACATTCGCCAGCTTGATGTAACAAATAAAGTTGCGCATCTAGTTGCAGAGGTTGAGGTAGAGTCTGCTGTTGTCGGTACCGCGCAGGTGGGTATGGCGTTTTTCGACCACGGAAAACAGGTGACATTCGGTCGCACGGTGCAGGTGAAGGCAGGAACCAATCAAATCGATTTCCCAATCGAAATTGATAAACCGAATCTTTGGTATCCGGCAGGATATGGTGCCCAGCCGCTATATTCCTTTACTGCACGAGTGAGCAAGAACGGTGTAACTCAAGATGAACTGAAGCAGAAGACGGGCCTGCGCTCCGTAGTGCTGAGGCGAGATCTCGACCAATGGGGACGAAGCTTTGAGTTTGTAGTGAACGGGATTCCTATTTTTGCCAAGGGCGCAGATGTGATTCCCTTTGATAGCTTTCCGAGTCGCGTTACGACATCTGATTATCGGAGGATTCTGGAGTCGGCGCGGGATGCCAACATGAATATGGTGCGCCACTGGGGAGGTGGCTACTACGAGAGCGAAGAATTCTACACCATCTGTGATGAGTTGGGGATTATGGTGTGGCAGGACTTCATGTTCGGCAACGGATGGCAGCCGGGAACCTATGACTTTAAGCAGGAGATAGAGGCAGAGGCTATTGATGTTGTGCGACGCCTCCGGGATCATCCGAGCATAGTGCTTTGGAGCGGCAACAATGAGACGGAAGAAGCCTACAACTGGGCGGTTAACGTCAAGTCGAGGACACCTGCAACCCGGCTACAAATGTGGCAGGATTATCTGACAGAATTTAGCGGAATTCTGCCACGCGTGGTGGCTAGACTGGATCCAGAGAGACCTTATTGGCCGAGCTCGCCAAGTGCGGATTATGAGGAGACCTCTGAGAAATATGTCAGCGGTGACCAACACGACTGGAGCGTCTGGCATGGCCGTGTTCCGTTCAGCGAATACGAGAAGCATCACTACCGCTTTGTGAGTGAGTACGGCTTCCAATCTTTCCCGGAGATGCGAACCATAGAAAGCTTCACCGAGCCAGAGGATCGTACAAGTATCTTTACTCCGGTCATGCTTGCTCATCAGAAGAACAATGAAGGCAATTCGCTTATTCAGGACTACATAGCGAAGGACTATCCGGCTCCAAAGGACTTTGCCTCTTTTCTGTATGTGAGTCAGGTCTTGCAGGCGGAAGGGATCAAGATTGGTGCCGAGCATTGGCGCAGAAGCAGACCGGAGACGATGGGTTCTATTTTCTGGCAGTTGAATGACTGCTGGCCGGTGGCCTCTTGGGCAAGTATTGATTCGGAGGGACGTTGGAAGGCATTGCAGTATTATGCACGACGCTTCTATGCTCCGTTACTGGTAAGTCCTCATGTTGAGGATGGCGTTGTCAAGGTCTACGTAGTTTCAGACAAGACAGCGAATACTGATGGGAAACTTCATCTTCGGTTGATGGATTTCAGCGGCAAGGTTCTGCTCGAAGAGACGAAGGCGATTGCGGTCTCGGCGTTGTCCAGCAAGGTATATGCGGAGTGGCCACTTGCAAAGCTGGCTGGAACAGATGGGGCAAATGACACATCGCGCCTATTTGTGGTGGCAGATCTGGAGAGTTCAGGCGAGAAGGCTTCGCGGAATCTGATCTATCTTGTCCCAACCAAAAAGGTAGTTCTACCTGTAGCAGTGTTAAATGGCGAGTTGACGGGAAAGGCTGGCAACTACCAGTTGAAGATATTTTCACCCGTACTGGCTCGTAGCGTGTACGCGAGCTTTGGCAAGTTGGATGTGAAGTTCAGCGACAACTACTTTGATCTGTTGCCGGGCGAGACGCGTTCAATCACTGTTGACAGTGCAAGATCGCTTGAAGAATTGCGACAGAATCTAAGTGTGGTATCCCTGCGTGATGCCTTTGGCGATAATACTGTGACTGCAGACGTATCGGCAAAGAAGTAGGTAAATGGCGAAACATCAGATGTTTCGCCATCCAAGCCGACTTCAAGGCGATTCGATTTTAGTAGGGGTAGAGAAGCCCAAAAGCGGATTTTTAGGAGATTTCTGGTCCCTGACAATCTCCGGCTCCTCTGTTTAGTTAGTAATTCAGGGGGTATTCTTTTCACAGGAAAGATACTGTTGCTCACAGCAATCTCAGTTTGCGTAACAATGTATCTTCTTCAGTGCATTCTTCAGATACGATGCGAAGATATTTGATTTGGCTCTCAGAATTGATGGAGGAGCCAACACAACTTTGATGCCACACTCAGGAGTCGAGATTGTTACAAGAACCATTATTGCCCTCCTCGCGGAGAAGATTTCTCAAACAATTCGGAACAGTTGGACTTGTATCCTCTCTCCCCTTCAGCAGGAATCTCTGGTCCCTAGAGATCGCTGGCTCTGGACATTCCCTATCGCAAAAAAAATATAGCCTTCCTGTCAAAAACAGGGCACCTCTTGCCGCAAGCGCCTTCTACTTCCTGCCATTGGGAACTGTTCGCCCGCGTGGATGGTTGCTGAATCAACTTCGGATTCAGGCAAATGGCCTGGGGGGTCATTTGGAAGAAACATGGCCGGATGTCGGTCCAAATAGCGGCTGGTTGGGCGGGAAAGGCGAGTCGTGGGAGCGCGGTCCCTACTACTTGGATGGGCTTCTTCCACTTGCATACCTGCTTGATGACGCACAACTCAAGGCCAAGGCGCAGAAATTCATCGATTGGACGCTCGATCATCAGGCAGCAAATGGGATGATTGGCCCTTCAACGAACAACGACTGGTGGCCGCGTATGGTGATGCTTAAAGTGCTTACTCAGTACTATGAGGTATCCGGCGACCAACGTGTTATTCCAGTCATGGAACGTTATTTTGCCCATCAGCTTCAGTCGCTACCAAAGCGCTCACTCGTTAGTTGGGGAAAGTTCCGCTGGCAGGATAACCTGCTCAGTGTTTTATGGCTCTACAATCGAACCGGATCTGCAGACTTGCTGAACCTCGCGCACCTACTACAGCAACAGGGATTTGATTGGGTGGCTAGTTTTAATGATTTCAAATTTACCCAGCGAAGTCTCCCCATTCCACAAGAACAGGGTGAGAGCGACATGGCGTTGGCCTCCCATGGTGTGAACAACGGACAAGCGATTAAGGTCGGTCCTCTATGGTCGGTGGTCTCCGGGGAACAATCGGATCGCTCATCTGCTCTCCGGATGATCGAAGAACTTGACAGGTATCATGGACTGCCAAACGGGATGTTTTCATGCGATGAGCATCTTGCTGGTCGTGACCCATCGCAGGGATCAGAACTATGTACCGTTGTTGAGTTCATGTACTCCTTGGAGCATTCGCTTGCCATATCCGGGGATCCCTTGCTCGGTGACCGACTTGAAATGTTGGCCTATAACGCACTTCCGGCAGCATTTACCGATGATATGTGGGCGCATCAATACAATCAGGAGCCCAATCAAGTTGAATGCAGCCTTCATCACAAGCCCTGGGTCTCAGACGGCCCAGAATCCAACCTCTTTGGCTTGGAACCGAACTTCGGCTGCTGCACGGCGAACTTTCATCAGGGGTGGCCTAAGTTTACCTCAAGCCTCTTTATGCTCTCTGGCGCTCAGGACGGGACGGCAGAGGATGGACTGGTTGTTCCCCTCTATGCACCTTGCGAGGTCAACACATTTCTTCGCAACACTCCAGTACATATTGTTGAGGAGGCTGACTACCCATTTCGCAGCACCGTGAGTTTACGAGTGGAACCAGCATCCGAAGTTGCCTTTCCACTCCAGTTACGCATCCCTGCTTGGGCTGTGGGGACAATCATCAAGGTGAATGGGCATATTCAGCCGACTCCAGCAGCCAATTCCTTTGCTAACATTTGTCGTACATGGAGAGCAGGGGACGTTGTCCAGATAGAGTTTCCAATGAAACCACGCATTTCTAGCGGGTTTAACAAATCGATATCTGTCGAACGAGGTCCTCTGATATTCTCTTACGGCATTGGAGAAGACTGGCTGAAATTGCGGGATAGGGGGTTGACTGCAGACTGGCAGGTATATCCAACAACTCAATGGAATTATGCGCTCAAAGTTGATTCAGCCAATCTTTCAGATTTGGTGTCAGTAGTTGAAACACCGCTAACGGCCAGCCCCTTTGGTTCGAAACATACGCCAGTACGACTCAAGGTTAAAGCAAGGAAGGTCGAGAAATGGCTTGCAACAGATGGTGTTGCTGATCCAGTTCCACAGAGTCCAACCGCCGATGACCAGCCAGAGGAAGGGATCACACTGATTCCATACGCAGCAGCAAAGCTACGAATCACAGCATTTCCACAATGCAAAACTTAGGCCCTCAGATTTCATTCCTCTGCGAGGCGCTGCATTCTGATGCAGGGAATTAGGTGTGAAATGCTTTGCTCAACTTTTGAAGATGGAGAACACAGGATGAGTTACAGATTTCAATTAACAACAGCAACGGTTATTCTGCTGACAGCCACATCACTGCAATCGCTTGGGCAGGTAGCATCTACCCCGATCAAAATTGGTGGACAGGATGTTATTAAGCTTGAGCGTACAGCTTCTGATCAACAGAATCATCCAGAGTTCTTATCAATTACAGTCTTGCAAGGTCGCGGCATGAACCTCTTGCAAATTTCCGCATTCGTTCCCGGCAGAGGAGAGACAAATATATTCTATTCACCCCCAATTGAAGAAGCAGCCAAACTGCTCAGTAATGAAGGTGATGATGAGTTTGGCAATGAGAATTTCAAAATAGGTGGAGCCTTTCTGGTTCCTTATGCAAACCGCATTCGGGGAAAACTCTCTGCAGATGGAAAAACGATTACATCTCAATGGGAGAACAAAACCCTCATCCTCCCTGCAAACTGGGGAGGATCTAACCCTGGTGCAGAGCAGCATTCAATACACGGACTCATCAATAAACGCCAAGTCGACCAATTGAAACGTCAAATAAGAGGTGATATTCAGGTTGTGACTGGAGTTATTCATGCCGGTGATTTTGGTGGTCGCTGGCCATCCAAAACCGATCTTGAGATTAGGATCACTCTGTCAAAGGACTACGTATCCGCCAGCATCACGGCGAAAAATGTCGGTACAGAGGATGAGCCCATTGGTATTGGATGGCATCCCTACTTCAATATTCCCAGCGGGTACCGTAAGCAGGCGCAACTGTATCTGCCGGCGGTTAAGGTGGCTGAGATCAATAACTATGATGAAGACTTCCCAACGGGAAAGCTCATTGATGTTACCAATACAAAGTGGGACTTCAACAAAGATGGCGGCAAGCCACTCGGCGATATCTACCTTGATGACAACTTCAATCAATTAACGCGCAAGAATGGGAATGTAATTGCCGAGATTACAGATCCTGCTGCCCATTACGGCATTCGTATTACGAGTTCTTCGAAAGAAGTTAATACTATCCAAGTCTATGCGCCGTTGAATAAGCCATTTCTTGCGGTAGAGGAGCAGTTCAACGTGAACGATCCCTTCGGTAAGGAATGGAAAGGCCACGACAATGGAATGATAACTCTCAAGCCCGGTCAATCCGTTACATGGAAAGATCAGCTTGAACTCTTCGTTCCGCAACTGGAAAGGTAGCCAGATAGCTGGCAACTTACAAAAAGAGAAAAGTGCTTGAGCCTTAAAAATTTGTTTTATTGCATTGTTACCACGGCATGTTTTGTGTCAACCTCCTATGCTCAGCAAGCGGATGCAAGATGGAGCGAAGATCAGGCTGCACAATGCTACGCACAGCAGTAGTGGCTGGTAGGAGCAAACTACATCCCCAGCAATGCTATCAACGAACTGGAAATGTAGCAGACTGCAACCTTTGACCCAGTCCAGATTGACAAAGAGCTCGGATGGGCTGAGGCCATCGGCATGAACACCATGCGGGTCTTTCTGCACATCAAGCTTCGCTGGAGCGCTTTCATGGCAGCCTACAACGCGCATTAGATCGGCGTGGCGGCGTGGGGCAAGAGCCACACCCTGACTGGATAACTATCGTGCGGAGTACAATAGCGTGCGTCCACACGAGGCGCTCGGCATGCAGACTCCGGCAAGCGTGTGGCGACCAAGCCCGCGTTGTTACAACCCATGCCCGCCAGCGTGGGAGTACCCCGAGGGCGCATGGACGTTGAAAGTGGACTGTCAGGGCACACTGGATATGGCCGGTCACAGATGGCGGGTCACGAAAACTCTGGCAGGAGAAAGAGTAAGAATCCAGCCCATCGATGGGCGCTATCTAGTGTATTACTGTGCCACAGTGGTAAGAGAAATCGAACGCTGCTTTTCAAAATCAAAACCAAACACCAATGTGCAAAGGATGTACCGAGACATCTTGTAAACTATGTCCCGGTACTAGACAGGCACTACCTCTGATAGGGGTGTTATAGGTATATTTTTTGCATTATGAAGCAAATTGCTCTCTCGAACTCTTCGTTCCAAGAGACCTCTCTGCTATATTTAAGCCCAATTATCTATGGCCACAGACGCGCAACCGAATCTCGATATTCGCTCACAGCTTGTACAGACCGCTCAAAAAGAGTGGCTGGAGCGGCTTGTCGATATGTCGCGTCGCAACAATCTTCTGTATTACCGCAACTTGCAGAACGGCACACTCGAGATATCGCTTTCAGAAGCCAAGCTACAGCAGCTTCTCTCCGGCACAGCTCTGGATGTGACGCCGCTGATTCTCCCGCATGAACAGAAGAAAAAGCATACGGTCATCAAAGAGATCGCGCGCAAAGGGCTGGACAACGTAGAGCAGAAAGGTGTCGTCACCCTCTATCTGGCTCTGGGCAAAGCGAGTTGGCCGCAGACGGATGGCGAGAGGCCTGTCGAGGCACCGCTGTTGCTCATCCCAATAACACTTCGCTATCCGGGGCAGGACTTTGCAAGGGCCAAGATGCAAGTCTCTGGCAATACTGAATTCAACCCGGTCCTGCTCCAATATGTAAAACGCGAGTATGAGTTGGAACCAGATGTTAAGGAGTTTCTTCGCAGTGCAGGAATACTCGATACCGACGATGACGAGGAGGTCAAGGGCGAACATCATCTTGAAGCTCTCTATGCCGCCGTAATGCTGGACTTCGCCGTTATCCCGAATCTCACCGTGACCGACTTTGCAGCCATCGGTAATTTCAGCTTTCAAAAGCTGGCTATGGTCAAAGACCTTCAGGATCGTCTGGAAGAACTTATCGACAATGATGTGGTCGCGGCGATTGCAGGAGACATTGATGCAAGGGAGAGTTTGGCAAACGCTCGTATAGAGATAGACCCAAGAGATTTGGACAAGGTTCCACCCAAAGACGAGTATGCCGTCACCGAGACGGATTCCAGCCAGCAGTGCGCCATAGCGGGAGTGGTTTCCGGGCAATGTACTGTAATCCATGGACCACCTGGTACAGGTAAGTCACAAACAATCACCAATCTGATAGCCACTCTGACGGCAAGAGGGAAGCGTGTTCTCTTTGTAGCGGAGAAGAGGGCTGCTCTTGAGGTGGTGAAAGAGAGACTTGCCAATGCTGGCTTAGATCATCTTGTGATTGATCTGCATGGGGCCGAGAGTACACCCAAAAAGGTACTGGGCCGTGTCAACACAACGTTGAGCAGAATAAGCACATCGTTTGACCCCGGTGGCGAGGAGTTGAACAACCACTACTCAGATCGCCGCGCTCGTTTGAATGAACACGCTCAGAGGATGCACGAAGTAAAGCTTCCTACCGAAATGAGCATCTATCAGATGCAGGGAGCCATTCTTCAGATGCCGCCAGAGGTTACCGGAGCACTGGTACGCTGGCGCGGGGAAGAGTTGCTGAAACTGACCCCCAAAGCGATGCACGAGATTGCCGACCTGTTCCATGAGGCGGCTGGGTTTGAGTCGCTTCTGCTTCAGATGGAAGCATCTCCCTGGGCGGGTGTTGAGTTCAAGGACGGCGAGGCGGTCATACAGGCGATTGATTTGGCGGTGCGGCTGCATCTGCGGTTGCTTCCCGCCTTCCAACAAGCACTGGACCGGATGCTGCAACCAGCAGAAGTTAGCCAGCCAGAGACATTCGCAGACATCAAAAATCTGCTCGCAGATCTCGTGGCGCTCGACCAGATGCTTGACCAATACAAGGTGGAAGCATTTTTGCCGGAGAATCGGACTCTGTATCAAGGCCTAGCCCCAGCGCAGCTTGGCACCATCAAAGCTCTGTGGCATCGCATCTCTGATGCGGATTACCGCAAAGCAATTAAGGCCGCAAAGGCCCTCTGTCTGAAACACGCACCGAGCCCACACACTCTGTACTCAGAACTCTGGCAAACTAGCCAACTTGGAAAACGTTGGGAGGAGATGACGGACGGCACAACAGAGCCGCGCAAGCTCCCCAATCTCCAAGAGGTCCAGAGCCTTTTTGCGGAACTCGAGGCTGGCATCGAAAAAATGTCGAGTTTCAAGCGTCTTGCTCACTGGCCGAAGGGCTCCATCGCGCAGATCGCAGAGGAAGTTGCAGCACTGGCACAGGACAGCAGCACGCCGCACCGGGTATTTGCGGCAAGCGAAGTAGAGAAACGCATCCAGAAGGCGGGCGCAATGAATATTCTTGAAGATCTTCGTATGCGCAAGGTGCCAGCCTTCTTCTGGAAAGAGGCCTGCAAGTATGCTTGGCTGGCATCCACACTGGATCATCTGGCCATGACGGATTCACAGGTTCATGGCTTCATCGGCAGTACGCACTCGCAGTACGTCAAGGAGTTCCAACTCCTCGATCAGCAGTTCCTCTCGATAGCAGCGCACCGAGTTCGTCGCGCCCATGCCGCTCATGCGGTCAGAATGATGAACGCGCGGCCCGAAGAGCAGCGTCTTATCAGGGAGCAGGCTGCCAAGTCGCGGCGGCATTACCCACTGCGTCGTCTTTTCCGTGAGGCAGGAGAAGTACTTACGGCCGTCTGCCCGTGCTGGATGGTGTCACCGTTGTCTGTTAGCCAGTTGATAGGAGCCAGCAGTGGATTCTTTGATTATGTGATCTTCGACGAGGCTAGCCAGGTGTTGCCAGAGGATGCCATTCCTGCCATCCTTCGCGCCAAGCATGTTGTTGTAGCCGGCGACGTGAACCAGCTTCCGCCAACACCATTTTTTGCTGACTCCTACTCTGAATCTGATGAGGACGGAGAGGGCAAGGCCGCAGGCTACGAATCCCTGCTGTCGATGGCGATGCCATTCATGCAGGGCTACTACCTGAACTGGCACTACCGCAGCAAGGATGAGCGGTTGATTGCCTACTCGAATCGCAACATCTATGACGAGCGGCTGGTCACCTTCCCCGGCACTGGCGTACAACAGGCCATCCGGCATGAGTTGGTAACACAGTTGCCGAAGGTTGATGGGCAGGAGGAGAGCGCATCGGCAGAGGTAATCAAGGTGGTAGAGATGGTACTTGAGCATGCCGAGCAGAGGCCCGACGTATCGCTTGGTGTAATCACCATGGGCGTCAAGCACGCGCAACGCATCCAGCATTACCTTGATTTCATGTTGGCTTTCAGACCGGATTTGGCAGAGTTCTTCGATACGGGCAAGAGGGAGCGTTTCATCTTGAAGTCGATCGAGTCCGTACAAGGTGACGAGCGAGACGCGATAATTCTCAGCGTAGGGTATGGAAAAAATAGCACAGGCTCACTGCCGCTACATTTTGGCCCAATCCTCGGTGTAAACGGCCGCCGCCGCTTGAACGTGGCTGTGACGCGCGCACGAGAATCCTTAACGCTGGTATCTTCCTTCGCTCATTACGATATCGAGGCCAGTAAAGTGAAGCCGGGAACGGGTCTTGAGTTCTTGAAGGGGTACATTGAGTTTGCGGCGAGCGGTGGAACCAACCTTGGCCGCAACGATCTAACAGACGCGCCGGTGAATGACTTCGAGACCAACGTCATGGAAACGTTGGCACTGAGCGGTATCACCTGTGTACCGCAGCTTGGCAGCTCGAACTTCCGTATCGATCTGGCAGCTCAACATCCCACGGAGCCAGGGCGGTTTGTTCTCGCTATTGAGTGCGACGGGGCCTCCTATCACAGCAGCTATACGGCGAGGGATCGTGACCGGCTCCGCCAGCAGCATCTTGAACGGCTTGGATGGAAGTTCCATCGCATCTGGAGCACGGACTGGTTCCTGCGCAAGAGCGAAGAGATTGAGCGCGCTGTCCGGGCCTTCAATCTGGCGGTAAAAGAGTCGGAATCAGGACAGGTTCCGGTCTATTCCAACCCTCATACACAGAACGTATATGGGGCGACGGCACCAGTTGCGCCTACGCGCGATGAACGGACAATGCTACTGAAACCTAAGAGTGCTATATCGGAGTACACAAACAACGAATTGATGATGCTGATTGAATGGATCGGGACGGACGGGCAGCTACGGACAGATGACCAGCTTGTTGCAGAGGCATTTGAGCAGCTTCCTTTCAAGCGCATGGGCTCGGCTATCGAGCAGCGAATCCGTCAGGCAATTGGGGCATACCGCAGGAAGTGTGCTACAGCGAGATAGGGGGCATCGGGTGGCGCAGGGGAACTTTCTCCCTGCGCTTCCGATACCCCTATTGGGGCTGAAAGCGATGCTTCCGGAATGTAGTGGCTGGACGTCGATGGCTCTTTGTGAAGATCATTCGAAAATATCTTCGCTTACATGGGTTCGATGAGGTCGGGCAGTTACCGTCTTTTATTGTGTGGCGACTGTAATTCTGATCCACTGTGCAAAAAATGGATCATCAAATCTCATTCTGACAGTCCCTGCTGCAGGGTCGTCTCGAAGAATGCTTTGATCATGCAGGCGGCGCAAAGCAGACTGCACAGACGACACAGAAAGTCCGATAGATTTTGCAGTCTCAGTCGAACTCAAGCCAACACCGTCCTTGCGAATCACAGCAATCAGCGTTTTCTGCTGTACAGCGGTGAGTCGATTCCATGTTTGCGTGAACAGGGGGTCGAGCCCGTCAACAGTGCGACGAAGAACAGCCTGAACGAGATTATTTGTTAGCTTCGCGGGTCTGGACTGGGTTTGACTGCGGAGTTCCTCCCAGCAGTTGTGAGCAAGCATCTGTACGTTGTAGGGAACTTCTTCGGCCAGAGACAGAATGAGTTTGATGGGCTCCTCGTTAGGAACCAGAAACCCGCTTCTGCGGAACTGCTTTTTCAAATGAGCCTCGAAGTCTGCTGTTGGCACCGGACCAATAAAGCGGTTAGATCCAAGTCTGTACAGCGGCCGATCATGGTTCATAGTCATGTCCGTCATCAGTCGAGTCTGCGAACCAGCGAATACATACCCAACGCGGTGATGCTCCTGAATAGCCGAGCGAATCTGTCGCTCCGTGTCTACGCCTCCACAGGCAACCACGGCCTGAAATTCGTCGAGAATAAGTCCTACAGCCCGCGCACGAGGTTGTGTAAGTGCGAGTTTCTCCAAACCATCTAAAGCGTCTGTGAGAACCTTCACGTGACGGTTTTCACTGGCTGAAGTATCAACACCAATCCTGACTGACAATTCCTGATTTGTGCCGCTGTATGTGAATTCAGGCTTGAGCCGCGAAAAAAAATTACCAATCTGCTCAATACCGATTTCAACTCTGTCTTTCAGCCTGATCGCAGCCGAGGTGACGATCTTTTCAATCAGCATATCCACAGAGGGGTAGGCTTCTGCGTTGAGACGAAGCACGATCGCGCCATCAGCCTCAAGATGTTCTTGAGCCGCGCGAAGGATGGAGGTCTTCCCAAACCGCCTGGGACCGATTAGGAATAGCTTTTCACCATTGCGAATAGTTGTCTGTACCTGTGAGGTTTCTTCAACACGATCAACGATTTCACTTGCTCCGAGATCCCCACCAAATCGAAAGGGATTGTGCTTGAGATCCATGCGAACCCTCCTTAAAAGGTTATTACAATTGAGATTATCAGAAAACGAATAATCTAAATAAAAATAATGAAATATAACCAAACCAAGCAATATGCACTCAGGGCAAGGATTCATGTAGGAGTGGTACGCTGGTCTTGACTGCCGAGACTAAAGATAAACTTACGGCGTACAACGGCGCCAGGCCTGGCCAGAATATCCATACAGTTGTCCTAAACGCCTATGGTCATGCCAGACCCGCGCCATCATGCAAGCTGTAGACTCGGCTATAGAGCAACAAACCCGGCAGGCAATCGCAACGTATCGACGAAAGCTCGCAGCGACGCGGGAAAAAATATTGTAGAACAGCGCTCATATTCCCCCTTTACTTGTCCATATACAAACAGGAGGGTGTATGAAGCGCATACGATTTACGCTGCAAGAGTTAGACCTCATCATCGACATGATTTGCATAGCAGACGCAAATGCAGTACCTGAAGGCGATTATTTCGGATGGGACACAGACAATAAATATCAGACCATGGATTTGCTTACATACAAAGTGGCAGAGCTGAGGCGGCGGTTATTGAAGCGCAATGCATCAGGGAAAGCGAATGCGCGCCCCGTAGAGCGCGCACTGTAGGGAGCAACTATTTATCGCGTAGCTCGCGCAGACTGCGGTTGAGGTCTTCAAACGAGCCAAGGGCCTGCCCTTTTGCATACAACTCCTCAAACTCATCCCAATGCTTGGTGTATGGCAGCCAGGCAGGGTAGGAGTACGAGACGAAGTGTAGATGCTTGTTGTAATCAGGGAAGAATAGCTTCAGGTAGCGGGAGCAGCGCCCGAAGTCTTGCCCATCTCTCGGTGGGGAAGTGGTTTTGTAAGGAGAGTAAGCGCCGGTCAGAACGCAGTGGATGGTCATGGAACTGACACCTACATCGCGCCCTGTGGCCCATTCTAGCGGAGAGCGGGGTGCTGGCTCCTCGTATGTTTTGGTGGTGCAATCGGAGTGAATCTTGAGGAAGGCTGTCATCGCTGCAGCCATCACTTCGATTGATTGTGGGCGGTTGATGCTGAGACCGGCACCGCAATTCTGGCAGTGGGCCTGCTCATCGACAGTTCCACCAAGAACCACCCAGGGGGCAGTAGAAGATTTCTTTCCCATAAATATCCTTGTTGTTGGGTAGAGTATACGAGGTCAAATACGTCCAGCTCTTGCCTCGTGTTCGGAAAGCACCTCGTCGATTTCTCTTGTGATCTCGTCTGAATCTGTGAGCTGCGTTTCATGTGTAAAGCGGTGAGCTTTCCAACCTTCCTTTGCCAGAACGGGGTCTTTCTCGTTCTCTTGTTCCTTCGCAAAGGCGACATTGGCGGCTGCTTCTTCAAAGTACCAGTCGAAACCTCCACCAGAGTTGAACCACCATGCGACAACGTGAACTTTCATGTAACTTCTTCCTTCCCTGTAAGCGTTGGGGAGTAAATTATGATGCGAATGTGGGTATTGGTGGAGATATTTTCAACTTATGAAACAAACAACAAGTCCCGATTCATTTTTATGAACCGGGACTTACTAATTGCAGGATTATTTGTTTGCGGCACCCCAAGTATTGAAGGAGTAGCTGCCGCTCACGTTGCCCGTAATAGTCAGCGTTCCTTTGTAGCTGGTGTCAGCAGTGGGTGTGAAGTCCAATCCAAAGGTGCAACTACCGCCAGAAGGAACACTGCCTGTGCAGCTATTGTCGCTCGAATCAATAGTGAACACACCTAAACTTGGTGCCAGCGTTAGCGTCTCAGCCGTAGGCGTATTGTTGAATACCGTAATCGGCCATGGTCCTGCTGTCACGTTCTTGGTGTTCTGCGGGCCAAAGTCGATTGTGCTGACCCCTGCCTGCTGATCTTGATTCCAATTGATCGCAAAGCCTCCCGCAATCACCGATCCTGAAACGGATAGTGCCGGAGAGCTGAGACCGCTTCCTGAGACAACCAGTGTTGCTGAATAAGCACCTGTGGTTTGTCCTGATTGCGGCGATGGAGCGATGTTGAAGGTGCAGCTCGCGCCCGGCGCCAATGATGAGCAAGTGTTCGATAGCGTGAAGGCACCCGTCGCGTAGTTCGACACACCCGTGAATGTGTAGCTGAGGCTGGAGAGCGTCTGGCCGCTGTAGTTGGTCACAGTCACCGGCCATAGATTCGTCCCGGTCGAACCAATCGGCTGATTCTGGAAGGTCACAAACGGCCAGTTGAAGCCGATCGCTGAGGTAGCCCATCCGCCAACTGGTAGGGTTCCCGTCACCGCACCGCTATTACCTAAAGCGGACAATGTTCCACCGATTACGTTGGTTCCACCATGCGCAATGTCTGCTGCGATCGGTGAGAACTTCACCGAGAAGGTGCAACTGGCACCAGCTCCCAATGTAGCGCCTGAACAAGTATCACTGGACACAGTAAAGCTCGTATCCGTAAAGGTCACGGCTGGCGATGCCAGTGTGGTCGAGGTTCCTGATTGATTTGTCATCGTCACTGGCCAGGCTGAGGAGGTAGCACCTACCGCTACAGACGGCGTGAAGTTCAGGAAGGGCCAGTTAAATGTCAGCGAGCTCGACAATGCAACCCCGCTCACAGGAATACTGGCGCTGTAGTTTGAGGATGTTGATGTGCTTGCAGTAAGAGTGGCAGAGACAGACGTTCCACCAGCGGAGCCGCCACTTGTGGGCGTAAAGCTGACATTGAAGGTGCAACTCGCACCCTGCGTCAGTGTTCCGGTGCAAGTGTTGCTCGAAATTGTGAAATTGCTTGCTCCTGCTCCAGAAAAGCTCAGGTTCGGTGCAGCTACGGATACACCTGTCTGGTTCTGCAAAGTAACCGGCCAAGTTCCAGAGCTTCCACCATAGGGGATGGGCTGAGCCCAGTTGAGGAAAGGCCAGTTCAAGGTAAGTTTTCCGAGTACAGATTGATTGATGATTGTTACCGTATTCGATGTGGACGGGGAGTAATTGGAATCGCCGTTATAAGTTGCAGTTACGACATCACTGCCTACCCAGATAAGTCCTGTATAGCTTGCAACTCCATTCACAAGGGTTGCAGTCCCCAGCAATCCAGAAGAAGGCCCGGTTGAAGTGGAAGAGAAAGTCACGGTTCCAGACGGGGTTGCACCTGAGCCAGAGACCGTCGCCGTCAGCGTTATCCCCTGCCCAGGAGTCACATTTGTGGAAGAGGTTGTCAGAGTTGTACTGGAGGCGGAAGCTACAGCATCATATACAGTGATTGCGCTCGATGAGGCTACGCTGTTGTAGTTTGCATCCCCGCTATAGCCGATGGTAATGGCATCAGTACCGCTTGGCAGAGTACCTGTATACGTTGCGCTTCCGTTCGCTATCGAGACATTGCTGGCGAGTGTTGTCTGGCTCCCTCCGGAGGGCTGCGCATAGAAAGACACGGTTCCAGTCGGGGAGCTTGGCCCTGAACCCGTTATGGATGCAGTCAGTGTTACTGATTGGGATGGTGCGATGTTCGAGGATGAGCTGCTTACAGAAGGGTTGATCGTGCATTTGCCGATAACAATTGACGAAGTAGCCTCTGTGGCGGCAGTGTAGTTGGTTGTACCAGCCTGATCTGCTGCCACAACAACAGTGCCAACACCTTTAATCGTCAGAGTGCTATTGTTGGTTCCGCTCAGCGTCGCGTAGCCACTACCTGCGATAATGCTGAACGTAACAGGATTACCCGATGCCCCACCAGTCGCGCTTAATGTAATCGGTAACGAACAATAGGTAGGGTTCCCAGACATGTGAAATGTGATTGCCTGCGATGCCTGACCAACTGTGAATGATCCTGATCCAGTTGAGGATGTGTTATTTGAATCTCCTGCATACGCAGCGGAAAGAGAGTGCGAGCCTGCGTTCAGAGCGGTAAGAGTGAAGGTTGTTGATCCACTACTCAGTGCCTGTGTTGCCACAGAGGTTCCGTCGACGGAAAGCGTTACATTTCCTGTTGGTGTTGCACCGGCGACGGTTACTGTCACTGCTAGGCTCTGACCGTAAACGGGGCTAGATGGCGAGGACAAAAGCGTGGTTGTCGATGCCTGCTGGCTGCTCACACCAGTGCCAGAGAGGGACGTAACTTGCGTAGTGCCGCTGATGCCTAATGAATTGCCAGTGATAACAAGAGAACCAGTGTTAGCACCAGCAACAGTTGGGACGAAATCTACTGCATAGATGCAGTCCCCCCCAGCAGCCAGAGAGTAGGGAGAGCTTGAAGAATTCAGTTGAGGGCAGGTACTTGCTGCATCATAAGCAAAGCCGCTGGCGATGCTCGGGTTGCTCCCAGATGCTGGAATAGTAAGCGAGAGGGGAGCATTGCCGGTGTTATAGATAGAAACCGTCTGCGCACCGTCCGTGCTATCCTTTGTTCCAATATTTGTCGGTGATGTATAGCTCAGGGCAGATCTGCTGACATCAATCTTGCGAATGACGTTATTCCTCTGATCTACAACAAAGATGTTTCCTGAATTGTCCAATGCTAATTCTGTAGGGTCGGTGAACAAGGCATACGTGGCAGGACCATTATCTCCCGCATATCCGTTATTAGACCAACCCGCAACTGTACTGATAATGCCATTTGCATCAATCTTTCGCACTACACGGCTATAGGGTTGTATTAGGTAGAGGTTATTAGCACTGTCAACAGCCAAACTCCAAGGGAAGATATTTACGGTAAGTGCAGAGACGTTCTCTCCAGAATTCCCCGATATATTGCCAATGCCAGCTACTGTAGTTATTGTACCGCTAGTATCAACTCTGCGAATGCGGTAGTTGTTTGTGTCGGCGATATAGAGATTACCAGCATTATCCAATGCCAGATCCTGCATTGGTTCAAAGCTCAACAGGTTCAACACGGCATTTGTCGCTGGACCTCCATCACCTGAGAAACCCGGTGTGCCATTGCCAACAATCGTAGTAATAATGCCGTTAGGGTCAACTTTCCGAACCCTGCAGCATATACCTGTGACCGTGCCAGTCCCACCATCAAAACCATCGGTGAAATAAAGATTTCCCTTCGAGTCGATCACTAAACCATATGGCGATTTTATCGCAGCACTTGTGGCTGGGCCATTGTCTCCTGAGAATCCTGCTGTTCCGTTACCAACAACAGTAGTGATAATCCCGTTGGTATCAATTTTGCGAATACGATTATTATTGTCGTCACAAAAGTAAATATTGCCTGCACTATCCAGTGCAATACTCCCAGGCCATGACAACTCTGCGTTGGTCGCATGTCCTCCATCACCAGAGAATCCTCCGCCTCCTTCAACAGGGTCGGTATACCCATTCCCGGCCACTGTCGTAATTGTTCCATTGATGCCAACCTTGCGAATAACCTCGTTATGACTATCGGCGATATACATGTTGCCAGCATTGTCGATAACAACAGCGCTTGGGTAGTTTAGCTGTGAACTTGTTGCAGCACCATTATCGCCGGAGTAACCTCTCGTTCCGTTTCCCGCCACAGTAGTAATTATTCCAGGGGTGAGAGCCGCCTGCGGTCCTGTGCCAGTACCGCTTAATCCGAAGCTGAATGTACCTAAGCTTGTACTGACAAGCAGTGGCACCTGCCGCAGGCCTGGGTAAGCGGGCGTAAACGTGATGGGTACAGTGCATATCGAGCCTGCCGGGTTACTGACGCCTATTGTGCATCCCGTAATGGTTCCGATGCTGAATTCTGCAATACCTCCCTGAGACAAGGGAACTGTAATGCTGTTGATGATTTCGGCGGCATTGACCGGGAATGAGAAGTTTTGTGTAGCGGTAGAACTCCCAACGGTTGTTGCAGCAAAACTGAGGGTAATTTCTGAGCTGGCTTCGCTGATCGTTACAGCACTCGATGTTGAAGACGAGTTGCTGGAGTCTCCGTTATAGGTAGCCGTAACAGTATCGAGGCCGTTCCATACCGGGCCGGTGTAGGTGGCAACGCCATTAACCAGATTCTCTGTGCCGAGCGCACCGGATGAAATTCCCGTTGAGGTGGCAGCAAACGTAACCGTACCTGTCGGGGTAGCACCCGTTCCCGACACTGTTGCGGTCAGCGTGACGGATTGGCCGGGTGCAAGGCTGGTTGCTGAAGTGTTGAGAGCGGTAGAAGTAGCGCCATAGCCAGATGGAACGGACGTTACAACATGAAGAACAATCTCCCCGTAGTGATCGTGATGAATGCTGTCTATCACTTCGGCGTGATAATCACAGGAGAGACTATTGAAGTAACATGGCGTTGCCGGGGCGGTGTACAAGCCGCTGGAGGTTATTGATCCGGCGTAGGAGCCTTCCCTTAAACTCCAGATCGCAGGGCCTCCTGAAAGCGTCGTTGCGTTCAACTGCACACTCGATCCAACCTGAATATATGCTGGGGCAGGACTCACAGGCACATTCTGATACATCCTGATGCTTGGTGCAATTGCACTCTGGATTAAGCTGAAAGTCTGCTGTGCACTACCAGTACACAACAATGAATGAAGCAATAATTGAGTTCCAACGCCACACGTGCCTGAGCCATCGGAAGCAGGAAAGGTGTTACTGAAAGAAGTCGTCTCCGAAGGGAAGTTTAAAACATAGGCAGGCGGAACAGATACATTTGCCGCAAGCTCCTGAGCATTTAAGCTCAAGAATGGTACCGAAGGCAGTACAAGGCCATCATCCGGCTGATAATATATTCCTGACCAGTAGCTAGCTATTGATGTAATCGTTATGGCAGGTGGCAGTGCTGTTGGTTGTGTTACAGCGGATACATTTGCATAATTTATCAGCGGTATGAGGCTAGCTGTCCCGCTTGGGGCCATTTCACTTCTGTTTGTAGATGTCTGTGTGTTACATCCGCCAAAAGCGAAGGGTAAGCCTGCGAGTAATGCACCTCCATGAGGCGTATCTAGAGTGACGAGATTAGCAATATCAGAAAAGTAGGGAATCGTATTTACAAAGCCACCATATGTAAGCGTCTCAACAGTATCAGTACTGGAAGCCAGATTCTCGATATAGGCGCGTGAATCCAGACCGCCCATACTATGACCAACCACAATGACACGTGGAGCGCCTGTGATTTGTTTAATCCGCCAAATGATGTGGGCCAGTTCATATCCTTTGTGAAGAATAGAGAACTGAGCCACCTGCAATTCGTTTGGCTTAAACTGCTGATATAACACATCTCCAGAAATCCCATCAGGGAAGTCCACCAAGAAAAAGCGTGTGTGGGAATCAACGCTTGTGGATGTAGATTGCGAAGACCCCGGAACCTGAAAATTGACGTTGGTTCCATCATAAAACGCGACATACTCATCAGGCAGAGGTGTGGGTTGCGTCAGCAGGTCAGGATACAGCGCTGGATATTGGCTCTCGAGCGTTTGCTTTATTGCGCTTTCGGCTGGTAAAAAGCTGTCTGGAGAGTCGCAATAACCATGAACAAAAAGCACAGGGAGACCGATTGGCGTTGTCTGGGCACCCAGATAATCGGCAGAGAGAACAACAAACAGAAGAGCCAAAAGCGAATACGTCAGTTTCATTGCAGCACCCTCAGAGTTGAATTTAGGCCCGTAGCCGGAGTGACGAGAATCACGCCAGCCGTACTTCTGAAGCTCAGATGATTATGACGGCAGCATATCACCGAATTGTGAGAGCACCGCTAAAAAGTGATCAGATACAAAAAACAGAACAGAGAGGTGATTTAATGTGCAGAGTGGTAGCTACATATTGGTGCAACTTATTGATGTTGAGCCATTAAGTACGATTCTAACAATTTGCACAGCAACCAGCCCTATGATGAAGCCATGTTCAAGCCACTTTCCTCAAAGCAGCAGTTTGTAGTCGAGTGCAAGCGATGCCAGCGTAACGTACCAGCCGGGGTTAATGAATTTCCATTTGTTTCGATCATTGCATCTTGCGATCTTTGCGGAGAACAGCGCCGCTATCGTCCTTCTGAGGTATGTCTAGGGCGCGTAGACCCAGACTTGCAAAATATGCGTCGATCAAAAGCGTAGAGAGTAGACTGCTGGCAGCAGTAGTTGCATTGCCAGCAGTTTCTCTCGGGGTTAAGCCGCCAGTGGCACCCACCAATCAAGGGTGCGCAGACGGGGGTAGTAGATGGCGGTTCTGATGAGGGTATTGTTACCGTGGAGCTGCCGGATGGCCGAGGCGTACATTTCAAGCTGGGGAGCGTGGCGCTCGCGCATTGCAGCAATATCTGCCGCAGACGTGCCTGAGCTTCCCGTCTTGTAGTCCACTATCCAGTAGCAGTCCTGTCCCGTTGCCAGAGGTGAACTGCCGGCGCGGAATATTCGGTCTGCTTGCAAGCCCCTGATGCGACCTGCGTGGATTGCGGTCCAGCGAACCTCGCTTTCCCCGTCACATTGAGGGTCAAGTACCCACTGGCAATTCGGCTCATTCGTGCAGTCGATAGCCAGAGCATGAGCCTCCTTACTGAGTCGTTCTGCCTCGCTCCTGTTCAGACCGTTGCTGCGAATCAACGCAGCAATCGCCGGTACCTTGTCCGCAAGACTCTTGCGGGTGTCATCCCAAGAAAGAGTCTTTCTGCGGCGGGCAGCTTCCTCAAGCAGAGCGTGGACAGCGATGCCAAAGACTCTGGCCTCGATGCCTCCCTCGTCGAGCTCGAACCGCTGGTTGACGGCTTCGATGATCGGACGTGAGGGAAGGATTGGGTTCTCCCCGGCACAGGCCAGCGCCGCCGCATCTGCGGAGAGGCGCTTGACGATGGTATTGTTGGCCGCTGCTGGTTGCGCGACGACTGGCATTGGCAGTGAGGCGTTGGCCGAAGCGTACCACTGCGAGAACTGAGCAACGACATCCTCGCGGATACCGGCCCAGGCGGTTAAAAGCAAGCTGTCAGTAGTCGGAGCTGCAAGCTCGGCTTCGTCATTCTTGACCTTGAACGCAACCTGAGCAAACAGGTGTAGCTCGTTTTTGGCACGAGTCATGGCAACGTAGAGTACGCGCCTTGACTCCTGCCTCTCCCGTTCACGGTACACGCTGTCCACCCACTTCTTTGCCGCACCGCCTTTTTCTCCCTTGGTCTGGAAGGGGGCAACGCAGAATTCAGTGAGTACGCCATCCTCTGAATCAGTCAACCCGCGCTCAAGCCAGGAGACCATTTTCAGATTGCCGGAACCGCCCTTCGCATCGAGATCGGGAAGCAGCACAACTTCAAACTCAAGACCCTTCGATTTATGAATGGTCATGAGTTGGACGCCGTGTTCGGAACTGGCTTCCGGGTCGGGTTGAGCGGTGAGTTCTTTGAGAGCTGCGTCCAAAGCAGGCCCAAGAAAGTCCTGTTCTGCCGAAGGCAGCTTGTCGAGAACATTCCAGAGAAGGTCAAGATTCACTCGTGCGGTAGAATCCACGCAAGCTGCCCCACCCATCTGCATCCATACTGATTCGAGCCATGCGCCCAAAGACTGGGTTGGGTTGGCGGCACGCATCAGCCAGGCATCTTCGGCAGCATCTAGTACGCGCTTTACGGCTGTCTGCCCCTGAGAGCTGATAACCGACAAGCGTTCTGCTGCAACCTCTGGAACGGTGCGTGAAAGCAGTTCGCGGGAGTCCTCACTGACGAGGCTGTGCAGGTCTTCGAGCGAGAGACCACACCACGGAGCGCGGAGTACTCCGAGCCATGCAATGCGGTCCTCGCGGTTGAGTAGGGCACGACCCAAAGCCAGCGCGTCGAGAACTTCCGGACGCTGAGTAAGCGGTTCGAGATCAACAGCCCGGAAGCGGATTCCGGCCTCCCGAAGCGCGGCGGCAACCGGTGCGAGAGACTTGTGAGCGCGTCCAAGCACAGCGATGCGATAGGGGCGGTTCTCCAATTTGGCCTGCTCAATAAAGGGCAGGTGCTGGCGAACAACCTCAAGCATTTTATCGATCTGTGACTTCTCAGCCGCCTCTGCTGCTGCGATACTCTCCTCCGAGCGTCCCCCAAAAGATGACGTTGCCAGCACGAAATCAAGATGGAGTCCGAGAGGAGTGAATGCGGCAGCGTTAGCCGCACGTGCCGGGTCTGCATCTGTGAAAACCAACCCGCTGCCATCATCAAAAGAAAAGATACTGGTGAAGATGTTGTTCAGGCGATTAACCAGTGCTGGCTCGGTGCGGAAGTTGGCGGTCAGTTGAGCCAGATTGAAGGAAAGCGCATCACCATTGCCAAGTTCAAGTCCATGGTGGTGTACGCGGGGAAAGAGTTCTGCGTCGGCGTCGCGGAAGAAGTAAATCGACTGCATGGGATCGCCAACGACAAAACAGGTTCTGCCGGTGCGCTCCTGCCAGTGGTCAACGATGCCTGCCAGGAGGCGATGCTGACGACGCGACGTATCCTGAAACTCATCGATCAGAAGATGATGGATATCATCGGCCAGAGCAAAAGCACCTTCTCCGGCCTCCCCAGTTGAGGAGAGAGCCAGTTGAGCGATCTGTGCAATCTCCGTGAAGTCGCACTTTCCGGCCTCGGCAAAAACAGCCTTGAGATGTGCGGCTGCATTACGCAGCAGCACAAAACAGCCCCGAACAATCCTCCACTCGTCTTCTGAGTAGTGAACAGGTGGCAGGCTGTTGACGGCAACCAACGCCTTGACGGCATAAGGCCGGGCCGCAAGTTCCTTGAGCAGATCCAGCATCTGTGCCTTTTGAGCCTCACCACCTTTTGCTGGAAAACCCTCGTTCTTGGTGACCTGTTTGCGGAGGTCGCCAGTGTGAGTCAGCAGGAGGTCGGCGACCTCCTGATAGAGCGCCAGTGCTGCCTCAAGAGCGGCAAGATCGCTCTCATCAAAGGGACCAGAGGGCAGGGAGTTGGCCTGCGCCAGAGCCGAGAAGCGAGTGTTCTGGAGGTTCATGGATGCAAAGCTGGCGAGAGAGACAATTTCCACGCACTCGTTGGTGGAGAATACGCCAGAGATTTGGCTGAGTGCCTGTGCAATGGCCCGGGCGAAGGGACGCTCAAGGCCAGCTCGGAGTGCGCTTTCATCGAGCGCTACGTCAAAGACGAAGCCCTGCATCCAGCGGTCTCGCGTTGCCAGCATCTCAACGATCTGGTTGCTGAGTTCATGCCACGAGTTATCGCGCCAGAGCAACAGGTCAGAGATTGCGGTGCGGAGATCATTGTCCTCACCGGAAAGACCTGCCATGGTTCTGTTGGCGGCTTTGCGGTAGAGCTCCTGCGGTTGTTCTGCGATGGAAAGCCCGCCTCCGAGTCTGGAGAGCAAAGGCTGTTGCAAGGCAATCTCACGGCAGAAAGAGTCGATGGTAGATATTCGCAGAAGGGCAGGCTGGTTGAGCAGCTTCCATCCGCAGCGGGTGTCCTGCGCAAGCGCAGAGACAGCCAAAGGGTCTGCTGCCGGATCATTATCGGCGGCTAGAGCCAGAGCGGAGAGAATCCGGTGGCGCATTTCGGCAGCGGCTGCGGTGGTAAAGGTAATGGCAACAATGTGGCGCGGGTCGTCCACCTTGCCTAGTAGCGCGAGAAAGCGCTGAGTCAGCAGTGAGGTCTTGCCGGAGCCAGCCGGAGCCTGTACGAGAATGGAAGCGCTCGTATCAAGGGCCTTCCTGCGCTCTCCTATGTCGAGGGGAGAGCGGGTTGTGGGTGTGGAACTCATGGAAATCTCCCTAAGATGGAAATGGGGTCTGAGGAATTAAGGGGAGACAGATTGCCTGTCTCACGGTGGTTGAATTGATTATTTTTATAGTAGCCACAACTGAGGTAACTGATTGATTCTATGCGGGGTAGGTGGCTCACTCAGCCCCTCTTTAACCCCTCGGCGCACGTTATTGGTCCGGCGTCTATTCCCTTTCACAAGTTCGTACTAACCTTCCCTTGTCATCCACTCTATACTGACTGTTCAAACCGGCATTTTATCCGGCACTATCAGTCGTTTTATTCTCCATCAAGGCATTTGTTTGTTTATACTTAAATCCGGCAATTGAACCGGCAATGAATCTTCCCGTCACTAACCCGGGCTGGATGGAACCTCTGCTGCCGCCCGAAGAAGGGCAGAAGCGGCTTGAGGACGCCGCGTTTGATCTGGTCTCCCGCGCCAGTTCTCTGGCAGGGCAGACCAATCCCATCGTCACCGCGTCCATCGGCACGCTGGTCCGCTCGATGAATTGCTACTATTCGAATCTCATTGAGGGCCACGACACACACCCGCGCGACATTGACAAGGCGCTCCGCAAAGACTATTCCGCTGAACCGGCGCGGCGCGCATTGCAACTTGAGGCGGTCGCGCATATCGAGGTTCAGCAGACCATCGACGAGGGTCGCGACGACGACGCTTTTCCGGCATCGCGCTCTTATGTTCTGTGGCTGCACCGGGAGTTCTGTAGCCGTCTCCCAGATGAATTGCTCTGGGTAGAAGATCTGGGGTCGAAGAAGCGCGTCCGTGTTCAACCGGGGGAACTGCGGGATGGTGAGGTGGTTGTCGGTCTGCATCTGCCTCCGGAGGCGGCCGCTTTGCCGCACTTTCTGGAGCGATTTGAGCAGGCGTATGCCCCTGCTCATCTCTCAAAGATGCGCCAGGTGATTGCGGTGGCCGCCGCCCATCATCGCTTTGTGTGGATTCATCCCTTCTACGACGGCAATGGCCGCGTTGTGCGGCTGATGTCTCACGCGATGCTGAAACGGCTGGGAGTGGGCAGCAGCCTATGGTCGGTGGCGCGTGGGCTTGCCCGTAATGTGGACAGATACAAAGCTCTGCTGATGGCTGCAGACGAGCCACGCCACAATGACCTGGACGGGCGCGGCAATCTTTCTCTGGAAGCGCTGGTCGAGTTCTGCGATTTTTTTCTCCACACCTGCGTAGATCAGGTTGAATACATGCGCTCGATTCTGGAACCGGCGGAGCTATTGCGCAGGATGGAGATTTTCACGGAAGAGGAAGTTCGCGCCGGACGCCTGCCCAAAGGGAGTTTCCCGCTCCTTCGCGAGGCTTTTCTGGCCGGGGAGTTCGAGCGCGGACAGGCACCGACTATCACTGGTTACAAGGAACGCATGGCTCGCATGGTCCTCGCACAACTTCTCGAAACAGGTTTACTCGTTTCTGCTGGTTCGAGAGCACCGGTTCGCCTGGGCTTTCCCATCAGCGTTGTGGAGCGTTGGTTTCCGGCACTCTACCCTGCAAATCTCCGCTGAGGACGGCCGGTTCCACGAGATAGACTGCACCATGCCCAACAGGGCCATGATTGATATCAATTGTTTGTCATGAGCGGGTCCGGTAGCGGACTACGAGTTCCAGGCGAACCGCGCCCATGTTATCCATATTCAATGGCTTCCGCATCTCTACAGCTCACCTCAAGGTCTGTTCTGGCCATAGGAAAATTTATCTGTCTACAGGAATGCCGGACTACCTATCAAAGTCGCAACCAGTCAAGATCCATGAAACATCTCCTCATATCTATCTGAAAGACGATATCGACGTGCTTTCTTGGACACGTTTGTGACAACAAAAAATCCCGCTGTAACCCAACGTTGGCAGAGAGCAGTCGCTGAACGCGACTGAAAGCCGAACAAAGCAGCAACCTCTTTTGTACTCACCTCACGAGAATCCTCAAAGAGAGTCAGCGCCTTTCTCTGTTTTGCATCGAGATTGCGGAGCAGACGAGACTGGTCGTAGCCTCCTGTTCCCGCTTCCTGCTTCGCTTGGGCTTGCACTTTCTCAAAGGAGGTTGCCATACCCTCAATGAAGTAAGCTATCCAATTAGTGATATCCGCATCCGCGCGACCCAGATAGTAGTTATGGGAAGGACCGACAGTAAGAGCCTTGTAGTACGCATTCAAATTCTGAGCGTAATACTCCTCAAGTGTATAGAGTCCCTTGAGCCCGTATCCCCCAAGATGCAGAATGAATGTCGAAAGCAATCGGGCGGTTCTTCCATTGCCGTCGTAGTACGGATGCACAGTGGCGAACTGGTAGTGGGCCACCGCCGCTTTAAGCGGTACCGGCAGATCGTTGTTTGTGTTGATCCAGCGAATCAGGTTCTCCATCAGGTGTGGAACGTCCCCTGCTTCAGGAGGAAGATAAACAATCTTTCGACTCCCACTGTCCTTAATCACATTCTGACCGTCGCGGTAGGGAGTGGGTCTAACGCGAGTCTTGCCTGAACCCATTACAAGGGCATGAAGTTTTTGCACCGTCGTTTCGGTCAGTTCAGCACAGTTGCTGGCTAATAGCTCTACCGCATCCAGAGCAGCATAATACCCTCGTACTTCATTCTGGTCGCGTTCTCTGCCTGGGAAGTGCTGATCTTCTCCTATTACTCGCGCTACCTGCTCTTGTGTGAGCAGATTCCCTTCGATCATGGTGGAGTAGTGCGTAGAAACGAGTCTGGCCGTCTCCCGTAAATGAGCAAGCATGCGCGGCGTGATCGGGAGCGTTGCAATCGCCACTTTGACCGCTTCGATACGCATCAACCCTTGAGCAATTATTGGCGTAATCGTGAATGCAGGAACGAATTTTATCTTCTTATTTGCTGCCATCAGAGTCGATCCCATCCCGGCGGAAAGCCGATAAAATTCCTATATCATTCCATTATTATACCGTTAAACTGCTGATAACCAAGACGGGGTAAGTTTGGGATACGTGTAAAAAGTAGTCACAGATACCCCTTGCGGGGGCATCCGTCCCTTTAACCAAGGGAGCGGATGTCCTCAATGCGGCATACGGTGTGCAGTCCGCATTGTTCGCAAGTAGTGGGATGGTCCAGCGGATTGATATCGGCCTTGCCAGCGATGAAGTCACGGACAAGTTGCTCAATCACACTGCGCCAGTTGGCCAGCATCTCGTCGTCGAGGGGCTGCTTGACGATGCTGGAGTTACCCTTCAGACCAGGGATCAGCAAGTCAGCATTTCTCACACGACCTTTGAACTCATGCTCGCCAGTTCTTACAGAGGCGAAGGCAAGTCCAGTGGCCTGCTGAACAGCAAACCCGGCATAGAGCGGGAGTTGAAGGTCTTCGGGACGAGGCAACAGCCAGCGTTCCGGGCCAGCAGATCCCGTCTTGTAGTCGATGACCAGCATTCCTCCCCCCTCCAACTCATCCTGACGATCGAGCCGCAGTCGAAAGGTCAGCCCTTCGATAGTGACCTCAGACTTTTCTTCCGTCTTGGTCACAGTGAATGGGCTACGGGTGGCCTCATACACAAGCCATTCCGTAACCAGTCGAACCAAACGCCGCTGTTCCAACGTAAGGAAGATAGCAGGGAGTCGGGCGCAGAGATTTGCAGGAAGTTCGCTCTTAAACACTTTTTCAACGTGTTGAGAGACAAACTGCTCCAACCCCGTGCGTCCAGAGGCTTCCAGCATGGTATGAAGCTCCGTTGATGAACTCCACCCGTAGGTTGCGGAACCACCCCATACTGCTGCCAGTACATCGTGAACGAGTTGGCCGCGCACCCGCGGGCTCAGTCCGGGTTCTGCCCGCTGCCAACCATCTGCCGAAAGTCTGCTGACGGCGAATGCGCGGAAAGGGCATTGAGACTGATGGCTGATGGTCGAAGAACCGCCAGTGGCTACAGCGCTGGGCAGGGGAACCAGCACATCGTCCACAAAAGACTCTGTGAGAGGTTCTGCCTCTAACCGCACGGTATCAAGTTTTTGGGGCTTGCCAGCGATGTTCTCGATCATGCGTGAGGAGTTTGCTTCTCCCTTGCCGCGCTGCCGCGCCATGCTGAAACGAACCACAGGAGCAGACGCGAGTAAACGCCTGGTGGTGGCCTCGGCAAGCTCGGTATCGCTTTCCGTCATAGCATGAGGCATCCTGTATTCGCGCTGAACCCCGATTGGAAGAAAGGGGTGGGTGGAGCCGGAGATGGGCCATGTATTCTCTTCGGTGCCAAGAAACCAGATGCCATCTGCAACAAGGCCTGCCGACTGCAGGGGGCCGGAGATGAGGATGGCTGGATTTTCTGACTCGGGTGAGAAGAGGGTATCTTCAATTGACCTTGCCAGAGCCGAATGAAAGACAGGCCAGCCAATCTCGCAACCGTTAAAGCCGAGAGTGCCACAGGCATCTACGGCGCGCTGCCAGTGCTCAAGAGCCTGAAAACTGGCGCTTGGCAACGGATGCGTACCGGGCCAGCCCACAGCCTTGAGGAGTAGGGGAACGAGCTTTGCCCATTCAAGTGGCTGTTGGCGGTATTTCGCTTCTTTGAGCAAGCGAGACGCTGTAACCATGCGCTGCGTCCACTCTTCAGGAGCGCGAAACTCTCCCGGAGCGGAGTTCACCAATGCTTCAAGTGTCCATTCGGGCCGCTCAAACTGGAGAGAACGTATCTTCCTCATCAGCCGCTCAAGGGATGCTGTTTCCTGGGCGCTCTGTGCAGAGAGACCAGACCCGAACAGATAATCCACCTCATGTTCATCGAGTGGCTTGGTAAGCCAGCGGAGAATCAGCAAAGCCCCTCGTACCAAAGGAACGGAGCTGAGCGGAACGCCAAGGGAAAACTCGATTGCTGGTGTCGCACTGTGCACAAAGGCGCGCTCGATCTCGCCGCGTCGTGCAGCCGCATCTTGTGCAAGGACGAGGAGACGGGCGTTGGGATTGATATCGAGCTGCTCGCGGCACCAGTTGGCGCACGCATCAAGCTCGGCTGCGGCATCCGGCGTGGAGTAGTAGGCAATATCCGAGGTGGCTAGGCCATCCTCCATCAATTCCCATTTTCCCCATGCGTTGAGCAGCGCGAGTTGTGTAGGCAGCAGCCGATCAAAGCCAGCCAGAAGCAAAGGCGGGCGTACCCCGGCGTCAAGGGAAAGAACCGCAGTGAGGTCGCGAGCCATCCAGCTTTCGCTGGACAAGTTCTGTTCATGGCACTGCGCCTGAAACTCTGTAAGCCACTGGCTGAATACGCCCGCATCGGTCTTCCATGCAAAACGATTTGAAGCTTCAAGGAGTTCGGGCGCGTAGGAGGCAAGAAGGGAATGGGCTTTGCGGGTCATGTTCGCAAGGCGGTAGCGGGGGCCATGCAGAGCAGTTGCGTCTTGTCCGCTATTGGCCGCAATCGATGCCCACAGCCATTCCTCTTGGAGAGAGCTGAGTAGCATCTTCCCGTTCTGTGCAAGTAGAGTCCACTGCTGGCGAAGGAAGGCCGACCATTCGAGGATGAGGGGAGCTGGCCATACGGTTTGCCCCTCAGAAATGCGGCGCTGGTTGTAGGTGCCGCGCAGAGACCGGGCCGCTCGCTCGCTGGATGCGAGGACTATACCACCCAGCCGAAGGAACTGATCGAGAGTAATGCCGCGGCTATTGGCCGCAGCGTTATGAGATGACATGAAATTACCTCTTGGTTGGGTGGGATGATGGCAGAACAAAATAGGAAGAAGGTTTCTCTGTATCAAGTGTTGCAGTGTGAACTGCACTTATTAAATCCGAGAACGGGGGGCTTGGGTTTGTGCCTGTGTGCTTGTCCATGTTGCAGTGTGAACTGCACTCTTGTCCTCAACGAGGATATTAACCATCTATTAGCCCTTTCCAGCAAAAAATTAATTCACCCTTCCTTCATTTTTCTAGGCAGTACGTCTAGGTTTCCGCCTATTCCTTGCATATCCTCTCAATGCGTAAGTGCATGTGAGGGAGTTTTATTGCATGGCAGCTCAGGTACAAGTTCGTCAGATCGAGGAGTCTTCTCCTGTCCATAAAGGATGGGCGGCGAAGGGATTTTGGCTTCTTTTGTATGCAGGATTGCTTGCGTGTGTAGAACTCCACCATGAGATGTACATCGATGAGACGCAGGTGTGGCTACTGGCGCGGGATAGCCGAAGCGTCATTGAGATGCTGGGTCACTTGCGCTATGAGGGTCACCCGGCGCTTTGGTATCTGCTGGTCTACCCACTGGCGCACCTACATATTGGTCTTGGTTCCATGCAGGTGCTCAATTATCTGATTTCGCTGGTCATGGCCGTGTTGCTTCTCACCGAGCGCCGTATCAGTGCAGGACTCCGGGTACTGCTGCTTTTTGGGGTGTTCCCGTTCTTTCACATGGGGGTTCTAGTTCGCAGCTATATGCTCGCAGCGGTACTGCTGGTGGCTGCGGCCCGGTGTTTAACAGGTAAGCGACCGCGCCGATTGCTGGCGATGGTATTCCTCGCGCTGGCTATCAACACCCATTTTCTGGCTATACCAGTGGCTGCATCAATCTTCCTTTGGCTCTATTGGCTGCGCTCTGGTGACAGTCTACGGACGGCTCTTTCACGCGTAAGGCAAGCGGAGTGGCTTCAGATGGCCGGGGTAGTTCTTGCAGGACTCCTGCTCTGCTATCTAACGGTACGTCCAGCACCAGACCTTGCTACACCACACTACGATGTGGCCGGACTTAACAGCTTCGACTATTTGCTGATCGCCACTGGAAGAGTTTGGAACTACTTCGTACCCATCCCACTTGGTCTGCTTCCTACACACTTGCAGGATCTACTGACTCCGTGGCAGCAACCTTCGCTGGTAGCAGTGGCTCTGAGCTTGGCATTAGGAACCGTTGTTATCGCATCCCTACCCTCCCGCCAGAGTCGGTATTTCGTACTAACAGCCTGGCTGCTCTTTCTGGCCGTTATCGCTCTCACAACGCGCCGACCAACACCCTTCCATACGAGTTTCATGTGGGTGGCCTATGCGATAGGCCTGACTCTAACCACGACAGGGTCAAATGGCCGTCCCTGGCTAAATAGGTATCTGGCTCCTCAGATAGTGACGCTATTGCTGGGAGTGCAACTGCTTGGCTCGCTGATATACGGGCTGCAGGATATCCATTTTGCCTTTTCCGGAGCCAAAGCCACGGCTGATTATCTTCGCAGCTCTGGTCTGGTGGACCGCCCGCTCATCATCGAGCCGGACAGTGCAGCACCGAGCATCCTTGCCTACACCGGTGTTTCTTCGGCCTATTTCCCGACCTGTCACTGCTCCGGTTCTTTTACCGTCTTCCGGCGCGGGAGGGACGTGAATCAACAGGTCACTCTCATGGAGTTTAAGCAAGTGGAGAGGGATAGAGGAGCGGTTCCAGTGGTTATCTCCCACACAAAGCTCACAGACGGATTTCTTCAGGAGACAGGCCTTAGACAGGTCTACCAATCCCCCCATGGAGTGTTTTTTGCTCTGGAGGATTTGACGGTGTACGCAGCAGGAAAGGACGGCAGCAAATGAGCCAGAAGCGCGCAATCATCATCGGTGCAGGACCGGCTGGTCTTACAGCCGCACTTGAACTCATCCGACACACAGACATACAGCCTGTGGTGCTTGAAGCCAGCCAAGTGATTGGTGGCATTAGCCGGACAGTTGAGTACAAGGGCTATCGCATGGATATCGGCGGCCATCGTTTCTTCTCGAAGTCAGATCGGGTGATGAACTGGTGGAAGGAACTGATGCCGGTCTCGGAGACGGAGAACGAGGAACTGGCGATGCTGATTCGCCCGCGCAAGAGCCGCATCTACTTCCTGCGGCGGTTCTTTGATTACCCGATTCGCCTGACGGGTGACACGATCTGGAAGATGGGTTTATTGCGGACGCTTGTCTGTGGCCTCAGCTACATGAAGTCTGCCGCCTTCCCGCTACCAACAGAAAAGACGCTCGAAGACTTTCTCATCAATCGCTTTGGCAAAACTCTCTACGAGACCTTTTTCAAGGACTACACGGAGAAGGTCTGGGGAGTACCCTGCCATGAGATTAGTTCTGAGTGGGGGGCGCAGCGCATCAAGGGTCTTTCCTTGCGCTCGGCCATCTGGCACTACGTCAAGAAGGTGCTTATCTCTGCATCAGGAGATTTGGCGCAGAAGCAGACTGAAACCTCCCTGATTGAGAAGTTCCTCTATCCGAGGCTTGGCCCCGGCCAACTCTGGCAGCGCGTCGCCGAGCTGGTGGTACAGGGGGGCGGGGAACTGCACATGGGCGTTGTGGTGGACAAAATTGAAGTTACTGGCAATCGCGTTGTTGCGGTTGAGGGCATCAAGGACAATAAGCGTATTGCCTTTACAGGAGAACACTTCTTCTCAACCATGCCGGTGCGTGAACTGATTCAGTCCATCTCCTCCGAGGTGCCAGAAAATGTGCGCGAGGTCAGCGAGGGTCTGGTCTACCGGGATTTCATCACTGTAGGGCTGCTGGTGGACAAGCTGGCCGTATCTGAGGTGGGTGGTGGTCTCCTCAAGGACAACTGGATTTACATTCAGGAGCCGGACGTGCAGGTGGGTCGTCTGCAAATCTTCAATAACTGGAGTCCCTGGCTTCTGGCCGACCAGAGCAAGGTTTGGATAGGCTTGGAGTACTTCTGCTTTGAAAGTAATCCTATCTGGAGCCTTCCTGACGAAGAAATGGTACGTCTAGCCATCGGGGAGGTTGTGAAGATCGGGCTGCTGAAGGCAGAGGATGTGAGAGACTCCCATGTTGTTCATGTGCCGAAGACCTATCCGGCCTACTTTGGCACTTATGATCGCTTTGAAGAGATTCGGACATTCCTTGACGGCTTTGAGAACCTGTTTCTTATGGGTCGCAACGGGATGCACAAGTACAACAATCAGGATCACTCAATGCTGACTGCTATGACGGCGGTTGAGAACATCATCAACGGGGTCAAAACCAAAGACAACCTCTGGTCCATCAACACGGAAACGGATTATCACGAGGAGAAGCAGGGGCAGGATGAAATTACAGGAAGAAAAGCAGGAGCCCTCAATGCAGCTACAACTGTTGGAAACATCCCAGAGCACCAGCAGGCAAAAGCCTGGTGAGAGGGTAATTCTCTGCGGTGCCTTTGCGCTATTTGCTGCGTTGTTGGCAGTGCTTCTTCATAAGCATGAGATGTTCGGGGACGAGGCACAGGTTTGGCTGATAGCTCGCCAGAGTCACAACCTGTTTGAGTTGGTGGCCCACTTGCGCTATGAGGGGCATCCTGCGCTCTGGTATCTGCTGGTCGCAATCCCGGCGCATCTTTCTGGAACCTTTGTCTGGCTGAAGATATTCAACTACGTATTCGCGCTCCTCTTTGCCGGAATGGTACTGACAGAAACACGGTTGCCGGTCGATATCCGCGTTCTGTCACTCTTCTCGTTTTTTGTGTTCTTCGAGATGGGCGTCATATCGCGCAGCTATATGCTGGCGGCAGTTCTACTTCTGGCTGCGACTCGGTGTTTGCTTAGAGAGAAATCGCGGCACTATCTTGCGATGGTGTTGCTCGCGCTGGCCATCAACACTCATTTCTTTGCTATCCCTGTGGCGGCAGCGGTCTTTCTGTGGCTTTACTGGCTTGATCCTGACCGGATATCTGCCTCCGCTCTCTCTCGTCTCAAGGAGGGGCGCTTCTGGCGCTCTGTGGGCATCATGGTGTGGGCATTGTTTTTCTGCTATCTAACTCTTCGCCCGGCTGCGGATTCCTTCAACAGCGACTACAGCATCAACGGCCTCGGGTGGTTCGGATATCTTGGGGTAAGTATCGGTCAATTCTGGTCGCAGTTTGTGGCTCTTGTTCCACTGCTTCTATCAGAGCGCGGTCGGCAGCTTCTCCTGCCAGCAGATCATGTATCAGCATTGGCGATGTTTCTCTCTCTAACCTTTTTGGTACTGCTGGTTGCAGCACAGCAAACGCGCCAGACACGCTGGTTTCTCTCAACCGGCTTGGCTTTCTGGTTATTGGCGGCGGTATCAACCGTCCATCGGCCTCTTGTGCATCACTTCAATCTGGTTTTTGTCCTGATTCTGCTTGCACTCATTGCCAGTGGAAGGGGAGAGGGAAACAGGGTATGGCTCACTTCTGGCTGGAGCAGAGCGGTCATAATGACGGTGCTTTGGATGCAGTTTGTTATCTGCCTGCAATTTTCAGTACTGCAGATGTTCAATCCCTTTACGACGGCAGAACTGACAGCGAAGTGGCTGGTGAAGTCGGGCCTTACCAACAGGCCTCTGATCGTGGCTCCGGACTATGCGGCCTCGGTTGTGCTGGCCTCGACGGGCATCCGTTCTGCATACTTTCCTACCTGCCAGTGCGAGGGGGAATTTGTGGTCTACCGACAGGGTAGGGATGCAAAGAGACAGGTGACGCCGGAAGAGTATGAGGCGGTTGCGGCCAAGTATGGCGTGAAGCCTATTGTGGCAACTCACTGGCAGTTGAGCGAGGAGAGCATGAGGCGGATGGGAGTGAGGTTGCTCTATACTCCTGCGAAAGCCTTCTACTGGCCGTGGGAGGATATGTGGGTTTACGGCGACAAGGGGCTGAATCCTCCCGGTTGACGAAAGATACTCCCCGCTCCGAACGCTCTGCAAGAGGTTGAAGCACTAGCTGCACTTTCCTGCTTGAGATCCAACCAAGTTCTCGCCGGCCTTGGAAATCCCTCTGCTTGGGTTTGAGGTTATTGCCCCACCAGTATTAAGTTGCAGCGCAATCCGCACTTGGGAAAACCATCGACTACGCTCATTAGAAGGCACAAAGTATCAACCAGATGGAGACATACAGCTATTTGGAGACATGCCTGGGCTAAAAGCTAATCCCCCCGCGATGAGTTGACTATGAAGGCAGCGTCTTCCATGTCGAAGGCGTGCGGAAGTTCTAGCAATAGGTAATTTTCAGGAAGACGGCAACTCAGCCAAAAACCGTCAAAACTCAGTATTTCACCCGCGATGCCTACTTATCGTTTTATATCTGGTCGATGAGTGACTCGGCGATTTATCACTCATCAAGAAGATGAGCATCAAGCTCGCTCATCTAACCGTTGCTGCTGAACAAGCAGACCCCTCTAAGCTTGAAATCGCAGAGATAAGTGACTTCGTTCCAAGTGCCAAGGTGTTACCTAGTGGATCAACTTGATGGTGACAACTTGAGCATCCACTTCGGCCAAACGTATTCCTTGCTCATCGCATCGTCACAATAGAAAAGGCATTTGGGTTTGGCATATTCGCCTTCGCGAGACGATCCTACCGATGTTTATGCCATAGCCATGAGCTGTTCTGGTTCTACTTCGACCTTGGTCTGAAGGCGAACGTTCAGCGCATCTAGGATTCTGATCGCTCGTTCTAAGGTGATTCCGAAGTACTCATTACGTTCGTCACGAGAGACCTGTGATTCGTGAACATCAAGCCGCCGAGCCAAGTCTCTCTGGGAGATGCCTTTCGCAATGCGGAGAGAGATCAGCAGATGCCCTAGACCACGCAGATTCTCGAGCTCGTCGAACTCTCCTCGCTTGAGCCGTTCGTAGCTTTCGACCTCCTCTCTCAGTTGGAGATGAAAGGATTCAATGGGATCGATGACGCGTTTGATCTCTTCGTCAGACATGTTCGTGCTCTTCAGCCTGGCGCGATGCTCAGCAAGCCGATTGCGTTCCTCAAGCAGGCGAGCAGAGGCGATCTGGTATTCGGCTTCATTGCGAATCATGACGGACCTCCGTATTTGATTTTGATAATTCCCCTGGGGGCACCATCGCGTCGAGATTGACGGAAGGCTGACGGAAATTCGAGTTCGTGCCCGTACTTGTCTCTGATGCCGCTGCCCACTCCAAGGCCTGGCACATGCGGGTAGAGTTCCACACGATACCTATGCCACATAGGAAGTTGCCTCTTGGGGTAGCCCCGATAAGGTTTGCGTGAGAGTGGATCCCACGTCCATACCTTGTATGGATCGAGAAGGTTCAACTGCTGGGTAAGCGTGCCTGTAGCCAACTCTGTCAGGCCGCAAACAAAGTATCCGTCGATGTCGTTGGGATGGTCCTTATCTTCCACAAACGATCCGTCCGCGAAGATATCGCGAACGCCCACTGACCAGAGTTGTCTTGTGAGCACCTCGAAGTTGTCTACGAGTCGCTCTCGCCAGAGGGCATCCCAGGACCGGGCATCAATCGCTATTCCGGGGCCCACTGTCAGGATCGATCTCCGAAGCTCTTCGAAGGAGACTTCGTAGTCACCTGGAGGCAAAAGCCCATCCGCCTGAAAAGAAGGAATCATAAGATGGCGACCCTTCTGGTCGCTTTCAACACATTAGTCACACTTGACAATAATGTCAAGATTAAATAAGATGTCAACATGGCGTCCCCTATAGGTGGTAGTTGAGGTGGGCGTGGGCTCAAGATAGCCACCCCATAGACGTGGCTACATCTCGTCCGGAAAGAATCGAACGGAGTCTTTGAAGGGCTTGAATGTGAGGTCTGTATGTTGCAGTTGGGTACCGAGAAGATCGATCTGACGCGGATTCCGCTCTTTCGAGGAGTGGAAGATGTAGCCATTGGCGGTGCCGGGGATTGGGTCTTCTATTTTCGTGATGGTCAGAAGATCTTCGCTCAGGGCGAGCCTGCAGAGAGCATGATCGTTATCCTTCGAGGCGAGATTCAGATCCTGTCGCAGGACATGTCGATGGTCAGCCGTCGGCAGCCTGACGTTGTCGGCGAGCAGGGATTTCTTTCGCCGAGTGCCTGCAGGACGGCCGACGCATTCGCTCGGGGAACAGTTGAGGTTCTTCGGATCCCCGGAGCCGTCGTCAGAAGGTTACTGGAGACAAACCTCCAGTTCAATCGCAATCTTCTTCAGATACTGTCTGGGAAGTTGGCTGACGCAACCTCGGATCGGGCATTCCGGTATCAGAACGAACACCGGTTAATCGCAGCCTTTGACGCACATCTCTCTCCCGAGATCACCGCACGTCTTTTGAGTTCAGGAGAGGAATACGGTAAGCCGCGGCTGATCGATGGAGTCGTGCTCTTCGCGGATATTCGCGGATTCACAACAACGAGCATGATGCTTCCGCCAAATCAACTCGCGAGCGAATTGGGGGGCTATCTCGACGAGATGGTGAAGGTTCTGCTTGAACACCATGCATACGTCGACAAGTTCATTGGCGACGCCGTAATGGGCGTCTGGGGATTTCCTTTTGCAGAGAACCGTCAGGCCTCCGCCGCGCTTGCCTGTGCGAGGAAGATGGTCAAGAAGGGTCGAGAGATGAAGATCAACGCAGCGCCGATCCAAATTGGTGTGGGACTGAGCGCCGGAACGATCTTCTGCGGGAACATCGGCAGCGATTTGAAAAGACAGTTCACGGTGCTTGGACACGACGTCAACCTTGCGGCTCGTTGCGAGAGCGCATGCAAGGACCTAAACGCGTCGATCGTCCTCTCAGAGGCGGTATATGGCCGTCTCCTCGACACCGAGAGATCAGAGTTGACTCTTCATCCGGCGGTCCCAATCAAGGGAGTTGGGGATGTACGGCTTTACAGCATAGGAGACCAGAAACCAACAGCAGCACCACAAAATGAGGGGGACCACTATGAGTTGGAACCACAACACAAGTCTTAACCGGGTGGAGAAGCACCTCGATGGCATGGGCGAGATCGAAGTTGAGAAGCTGGTGCGCGATGCAGACCTGAATAGCCTGCTCTCGGAAACAACCTGCCGCGATATCTTCGGCGCACATATCTATGTGGACGTCCCCAACTTCTCAGATCTGGCGACACTGACGGCCGAAGGCGAAGACTACCGGAGAGTAATTCAGGCGTTGCACCTCTACGAGCGGGAAGTCGCCAGAATCGTTGAAGGAGAGGATGTCTTCGATGGAGTTCGGATCCACTTCCAGGGTGCGAAGTTGCACGCTCTCTTCTTTCGCCCGATTGACGATGCTGAGGAGATAGCTACGCGTGCCGTGTTGCTTCAAATGGTGCTGCGGCACTTCGTTTGCTGTGTCTTCAATATGGAGTTCCCAAAACTGCCGAACCTCTCAGTCTCTGGCGGCGCAGATATAGGATCTGCGATCGGAACCAAGAATGGTCATAAGGGAGACCGTGAACTCCTCTTTCTAGGAGCCCCTGCAAACTACGCTGCCAAGATTCTCACCAGAACCGATTCGCTCCGTGTGACAACTGCAGTTTACGAGGCTCTCCCCGGGACGTTGCAGGAGTACTTCACCGCTGTAGAAGATGATCGCCTCGACGTGACGGTCTACGAGATTGATGACATCTCGACCGAAGAGATGGATCAACTGCTTTCAGAGCATGACATCAATTGGGATCGGGAGGCCAGTCTCCAGCGCCTCAAGGACGACAAACTGATCTATCCCCTGAATCGCATCGAGTACAGCGACGCGGAAGTCCAGATTGACATCGACGCGCTCGGAATTACAAACAACAAACGTGTACTGGCAGCTTCTGTCTTTGGAGATGTATCTGGCTTTACCCAGTACATCGACCGGACGATGGCAGACGATGATGGCAAGGCTGCGTTGCGGGTGTTGCATGCCATCCGTAAAGAGATGTCTGCCATTGTCAGGCATGATTTCTCCGGAATTCGCATTCAGTTTCAAGGAGACCGAGTGCAGGCGCTCTTTCACATGCCGAAGGGCGATGAAAAATCTATCGCGGCTCGAGCCGTCGACACAGCGATTGCCCTGCAGTCGGCGATGGAACTCGTCATCAAAAAGCTGCTTCCTGAGGCGAAGGAACTGGGCATGGCCACAGGAATCTCCATCGGAACCACGCTGGTCTCAAAGCTCGGCACCCGCGGCCACCGCGACCGAATCTGTATCGCAGACGCGGTAGAAGAGGCTGCAAGGTATCAGGAGGGCAGCGCCGGTGGCGAGATTGCGATACCAGACTCAGTCCATGAACATCTGGAAGAGGAGCTGCAGAACCTGTTCGTTTGGAATAAGGATCGTAGCCTCTACATTGGAACCAATCTCACTCAGGATAAGGCCGAGCGTGCTCGGAAGGCAGTGCTCTTCAAACATCCGGTCTATGTTGCGTCCGGGGCCGCTGGTGCCAGTGTAAGCAGCCAGCCTACGCCAGGGAGTCGTTCCTTTGTACCGTCATCCTCGTTCGGGCACTAAGCCAAAATCGTGGTTTGAACGCCGTGAGGGGCAGCTGCTGCAACAGCAGCTGTTGCTGGTCAAAGCGCACTATCCTGGTCTTGCCTTTCAAGTAGACAGTGAAAGCGGCCGGATGCTTCTTGAAGGAGACTTCGTCCTCAAGGCGGACTGTGGGATCCCGACTGCCATTCGCATTAGGATCAGGTTTCCGTCCAACTACCCGTCATCCGAGCCGACCGCATATGATGCTAGGGCATTCTTCCTAAGAGATGTAGACAGGCACATTCTTTCCACCGGCGCATTTTGCCTCTGGCTGCCGCCATGTTCTCCCTGGGACGAAGCCGACCCGGATGGTAGTCTTTTGCGATTCCTGGATGAAGTGACAGTTTTCCTGGAACGGCAGTTGGTATACGACGCCACCGGAGGCAAACAATGGCCAGGCCCACAGTTCAGGCACGGGAAGTGCGGCTACCTCGACTTCATGCTCTCGATACTGGAAGGCAATGAGGAGCTTCTAAACGCCTTGCTCCCTGCAATTCTAGGAAAGATGTCGCCCGGTCGCAACGAAGACTGTCCCTGCGGGGGCAAACTGAAGTACAAGCGTTGTCACGCGGGCCTGGTCGAACAGATTGTGGGTCGCATTGGGAGGGCCACACTCGATTACTTCTTCAAAGATGCAGGAAACAAGGTTAACTCCGAGGCGAAGGGTCCGCTTGGCGAGGAGAGGAATAGCGCATGATAGACCGACTCACCATCCACAAGCAGCATTATTTGGACTGCGTTGCCCTCGTGGTTGACATCAACAGCTCCGAGAAATTGATCGGAGCGGGAGCCGATGGTCTGACCGCCCAATTCTTCCGCGACCTGCTTTCGGGAGGAATCGAAGCGGTTGAGAAGTGCAATGGTTCCGTCATCAGCTTTACGGGTGATGGGTTTCAGGCCGTGCTGCCAACCGAGAAAGATGCGGCGCATGCGTGTTGGCACATAGCGAAAGATCTCAGAAAGGCCCGGGAGTATCTCTCCGACACCTGTGACGACGGCTCTCCGGTGTGGCCCCAGATGGAGATTGGGGTTGGTCTCAAGATCGCCATTGAAAGGGGGGTGCTTGAAATCAGCACAATCTCCTCGACATTTCTTGGGCAGCAACCTTTTCTCGTGGGGGAACCAACCGTATACGCCTCCCGGATGTTGGCATTTGGCGAGGGAGACCGCTGCCTCGTTGGCCCGAAGGCCGCCGCCAACTGGGAATATGGCGGACTAGATGGACCCTACGAGGGCAGGGGGAAACACAGGGACTTGACCTATACACATTACTTCTATGATCTGGATGATCTTTGGGAAGATTAGTACCGGTGGCCCTAGATGGGGAGCAGATGAAGAACGGAGGAACCGAGAATGATTGAGCGTTTCGAAGGGGAAAGTGGACGTCCGAACCTGATCGAGGCACTTCGTAATCAGAAAATCGTGGCCGGAAATCCCGATCTCGCCGAACGGATTGCAGACACGGGTGTATTGGTCGAGATCAATCAAGGGGTGACGATCATCGATCAGGGTGCAGAAGACACCGATGTTTACCTGATCATTGCCGGCACTTTCGATATTGTGGTTAATGGCCGCAAGGTAGCGCGTCGGTTTGCGAACGATCATGTTGGCGAAATGGCTGCTATTCAGCCGACACAACGGCGCTCCGCCACTGTTGCTGCCACAGAGAAAGCTGTTTTGTGCCGGCTGACCGATTCGCAACTGATTGAGATCGCGAGGGAGTACCCCGATGTTTGGCGATTCATCGCAAAGGAACTCGCACGAAGGCTCGAACAGCGTAATGCGCATGTAACCGCTACCCACGACAAGATCCGGATCTTCATCATCTCGTCTGCCGAGGCACTCGAGATTGCACGTACGATTCAGAATGCTTTCGAGTATGACTTCACGGTCGTTGTCTGGACGGATGGCGTCTTTCGGGCCTCGTGGTATCCGATAGAAAGTCTAGAACGTCAGCTTGATCAATCCGATTTTGCGATTGCAGTCGCGCAACCGGACGACGTCACCCATAGTCGCGGCCAAGCTTCTTCGACCCCTCGCGACAATGTGATCTTCGAGTTGGGGATGTTCATCGGCCGTATCGGCAGACTGCGATCGATTCTCATTGAGCCGCGTGGTGAAGAGGTAAAACTACCGTCCGACCTCTCCGGGATCACTGCACTTGCATATAAATACGATCCTGAGAACCTGGCTGCAGCAATGGGGCCTGCATGCAACCGCATTCGAGCGATTGTACGTGAACTTGGACCAAATAATTGATCGGATCCTATGGCACTCAATGATGATCTTCAAAAGGAAGTTGCGGCCATCTTCAGGGCCGCTTGGGACAGACGGGAGGGCACGGTCGTTCCCGATGATGACTCTCTTAGATTAGGTAACGACGCCGTCGAATTGGACGATACGATTCTGTATGCCGATCTGGCAGATTCAACGAAGCTGGTCGATGGGCACATCTCCGCCTTCGCAGCGGAGATTTATAAGACATTCCTTCACTGTGCGGCAAAGATCATTCGACAGGAGGGCGGAACGATCACGGCATACGACGGCGACCGTATTATGGCGGTTTTTCTTGGGACCGCAAAGAACACGTCCGCGGCTCGGACCGCGTTGAAGATCAATTACGCTGCAACGTACATAATCAATCCCGCAATCCGATCGCAGTATGCGAGTGAAACATATTCTCTAAAGCATGTCGTCGGGATCGACAGCAGTAAGCTATTTGTCGCACGAACTGGCGTGCGCGGCGCAAACGATCTTGTGTGGGTCGGGAGAGCAGCCAATTACGCCGCGAAGCTTGCCGCCCTCCCGGACAAATATACGACTTACATAACGTCGGAGGTCCACAACAATTTGAATGGTCAAGTAAAGACATGGATGGACGGGCGGCCTATCTGGGAAGCAGTTCGAAGGGACAGCTTTGACAATCGAATCATCTACCGCTCCGATTGGTGGTGGAATGTCGACTATGTGCGATGATTCGCTATCAGAAGACAGTTGTGGGACGCTGTGCAGCTAAACTCTCAACGGCATGACAACGTACTTCTGCTGGCACTCCGGATTGAAAGACTCCGGTGTGATCACCGCCGCAGAAGGCGCTTTCTTCAAGGAGGCCTGTACTGCACAATCTGTTCCAATCCACTTGAGAACATTGAATGGCTCGGAGCGGTTGGATCTACATTACCCTACACGTCTCAGGGAAAGCTTCTCTCTATCAGGTATAGCTAATCAAACTGGAGTAGAGTCCCGACCCGAGCCGCTTTGTCCGCATATATCGCTTTGTCATCGTCAATACCGACAGTATTGATGCAGTTGGTGCCCCTTTCCCGTAGAGTTCGAACTCCTTCTAAATGACGGTTCCCGTCCTGAGTCAGTGGAATCTATCACACCTTATTGGAGAAGCGATTTGTGCAAAGCTATAGGCGTAGTTGTCTCGTCTGCTTTGGTGCTTGGTACCGTGAAGCCATCTTGTGTTTACTAGCGATCAATCTTGTTAATCTCTCAGCTGGCGATAACAGGCCAAGGCACTCATTGAGCAATGTTTACGTGACAAAAGTAGGGTACCTACGTGGTTGTTACGATCAACCCACTTCAACTCTACAGCCGGCGTAGACAATAGCCGAGTAGGATCAATATCATTACTAAGTCTCGTATGCTATACCTACCTTCGTTTTTCTAGCAAAGGGCGGAAGAACTCGAACCTCGACCTGTCAAATCACTGGGCACCATGCAGACTTTCCATTACCAATCTCAATATCAGATCTGCGACGCTGGCAACTTCCTCAAGAAGCTGCTCAATGTTCCATAATCGAAGTAATAAGGGCACGCACAACCAAAGAGGATAAGGCATTGATCAAATTCGATGGCTTTGATGAATTGAGCAAGAAACTAGACGAACTGAAGGAGAGTGCCGAATCAATTCAAGGCACTCAGGTGCCATTAGGCGAACTCTTGACCCCAGGATTCCTCGCAAAGCATACACGCTTCCTGTCAGAGGATGAGTTGTTTGAAGCGAGCGGTTTCAGTATCCAGAGCACCGAGGACTTCGAAAAGATTTCCGATGAAGAGTGGGATAACTTCATCCAGAAAAACACGCTGTTCGCTACTTGGAGCGATATGCTTTCTGCCGCAGGAGCTGAGTGGGCGCAGAAGAAGGTCGGTTTCGACGAGGAGTAGGCCCAGAGCCAAGAGCTATCCTAGCGCGCGCTTCATGCTGGGAGATACACTGTAAACGTGCTTGTCCGCAAGCGTATTCGATACCTTTACCCAACCCCGAGACACGAAGAGATCGAGCAGGTTGTCCACGATGAAGGGGGCGATCTGCGTCGCCTCCGCAATCGAAGAGGCTGCCTCCAGTTCTTCGTTGAGGATAGCTATGCCTACTTTGCGGATCATTTCCTCAATCTGCGGCAAATTCGTTCTCGCAAACACCATGAAACCGTTGAGTGTTGGCCGAATGATGCCAATTCCGCGGGGCAGTCCCCCCAAAAGCCGTTTGATCTTGATGTACCCTTGCTCCTCCAGAATTTCAAGCGAGTCAAGCTGGGCTTCCTGAGGCACATCTTCGAGCTTCGGAGAGAAATGCTCTGGGCCCCAAATGAGGCGATTGCGTTCGATCGCGTCTTCGTAGATCACACGAAGCATCCTCGTGTCCAAGGGGTGTAGCCCAGGGATCGGACGGTCTTTGAGATAATCAGGAGCCTTACCGAGGGCAGGCTTTTCGCGATGTTCAAAGATCGCCGCCACAATTCGGTCGAGCGAAGCACCATAGTTATTGAGATTCGCGATTGGCTCCCACACGAGCGACTTAAGAGCTTCCGGGACTACCGCTTTATCGAGAACGACCGGGATCACCTTGATCTGCCGAGTGATACGGTTGATGATGGCCGTGTTGAGCTCTTGACGGATCCATGGCTTGTTGGCGCTGGCAGCAGAAACCACAACGAGAACTGCTTGCGCCTCCTTGAGACCTTCTTCAAATAGTTTGTCGACAAGGCTATCACCTGGAAGAATTTCCCATTTATCGAGCCATACGTCGATTCCTTTCGCCCGTAACGAGGTAGCAAATGAAATCACGAAACGCGCCTTGTCTTCGCTCGCATGGCTGAGAAAAACTTTAGGCGCTGGCGTATTGGCTTCAGACATCAACAACTCCATCTTTGAACTTGATATGCCCCTTCGAGGATACCAGTACGAACGCGCTTCACAAAAATGAAAGCAAGGATGCCGAAGAGAAGCATGGAGAACAATTCTAGGAGGAGATACAACCAACAACAGCGGTTTCAAAACACGGCTGGTGCTGGCCGAGGTTTCAAAGTTGTACTGATGTCGAGGTATTCCTTTGGAGTCTTGAAACCATTGAGATCGTAAAGACCTGTCCAGCCCATAGAGTTCTCCTTTTATGGCGGGAAATAGAAAAGGCGGCACTCAATGAGTGCCGCCTTATTCTGATGAAGAAGCGTTTGATGAATCAAAGCTGTCTGTTAGTCGCCCGAGGCCTGCCCTGTAGCTGCGTTGAAATCAAGCCACGTCCAATTGCGAATATCCATTGGCAGTTCGACAGGACGGCGCTCCGGCTCGGTATGCAGAGAGTAGCCAATCCAGACTATGCCGGCAACAATACCTGATACAGCTTGGACAATGCTGGTCCACGAGTAAACAGTGTGGCTATTGGCTGAGAAAACAGCAGCAACAAAATCCGTGGCCGCAACTAAGCCTAGACCGAAGGAGTATCCAAAGATGCGGCTGCTGAGCGGCAGTTCGAGGGCTTGGGTGGCAAAAACCACAAAAGCTAATAGCAGAATCTCAAGCAGGCTGACCGTGCGCATGAGGGTCATAGCGAAGCTCGCAATATTGAAACCACTGATGCTTGTTGTAGCAACCATGGACAGAGCAAGGATGCTGGCGGCGAAGGCCACCCATTTGAAACAGACTCTCGCAAAGCGGGAGACGTTGGTAATGGGAGCAATCAGGAAAGAAAAAATCTCTCGCATTGCGAGAAGCACAAACACGGAGTAAAGCACGAACACAGACCAGTAGGTGTAGAAGTAAACGGGGTAGAGATTCCAGTGCGTCATGTGTGCAACTTTATAAATCACCTCGAAGAAACACGAAAAAAAAGTAGTTGTTGCGATAACGGCTGTCATCATTGGGTTTGAGCGGTAGATCTTCTTGATTACCACAACTGCAATCAGGACAAGAAATGCCACAACGTTCAAGTAATTCAAAAAAACGGTTGTTTCCTTCATGTGAACTCTCGTAAATCAGGGGGTGAGATTTTTACTAGTCTACCTATTAACAGCCCCTGTAATCAAGGCTTCGACAGCGTTAAATAAGCTGTCCAAAATTTGTACATACAGAAATAATGGCCCATGCCGCTTACATTACTTTTTATGGTTACTTAAGCGGCACGGGAGTTCAAAGTAGCACATTGTTAAGGGAGAGAACCACTCGCGCCTATTTGTTGATGCACGATGCTGCCCAGCCGTAGCCCTTTTCTTCATCTGACCACAGCGTGATGTCAGCCGGGCAGTTGGTTGTATCGAAGGGAACCTCGGTGATGAAGTATCCCATCCTGTTTACGCGGTGGAGCCCTGGCATCACGCAAGTTTTGCCGTCCTCCGTATGAACCATTGTCCAAACCAGACCTGCGCCTGCTGCCCCTACTGATTCAAGGTCTTCTTCGAGCAGATCAAAGAGTTTGATCTCGAACGAATCGCGGTCCCATTCAGGCTTACGCGGGTTGTCGATGGGTTTCCACTGCTCGGCCCACACTGAGTAGGCATCATCGCACGCGGTATCAGAGAGAAGAATCTGGTAGGTGATAGCGCCGCTTGAGGACTTTTCCTTGATCAAGTGAATGGAGCGAAGCGGCTCCAGGTCGGGGAAAGCAATTGAGATTTGCTCGGCTGAAGTGCCTGCCTCCTGAATAGCTTTCAAAAAAATCCCGGCAACATCGGCCAAGGTCTGATTTTCAACGCTGTATATTTTTACTAAAGACACGGAACCTCCTGTAGAGAGTCTGCTGAGGGCGGGAGCCTACAGCTCCCGCAGGATGGTTGTCTTCGCGCGGATGGTGATTAGACAGCCGCAGTTTGGTTGTGGGTTGCTGCTTTGTCGCAGTGATTCTGAGAGTGAAATATCTGGCACTCTTCGCAGTAGGTGTAGTTATTGTGTCCCAGATCGTTTTTGTCCTGCGTGGTGGCCCGGTATTTGCTCTGGGCTGCAAAGTGCGGACGGAAGTGATTTTTCAACGCCCCTGTTCGTCGGTCTATGTTGCTGCCAATGCCCCATACATCATGAACAAAATCGTCATAGCTTGCGCTGAGTAGTTTTTCAAGCAGCAAAGGGCAGCCCCCCGTATGGCAGGTGGTGAGATCGAGAATGCGCTGAAAGTTGTCAATCCCTGCCTGAACTACATTCTGGGATGGTGTTGCGCGAAGTTTGCTTGACCTCTCGGCAATTTTGGCAATGAGCGATTTTTCTTCCGGCGTGAGATGGCGGCTACTGGATGGTGTCATTCCCTTGCTTTCCTGAGTTGTTTGTCCATAGTTGTGGGTTGTGAGAGGCATCATTGAAGGCTTTGGCGGCTTGCCTTCTCTCGTCGCGAAGGCGGCGGAGTTCCGGGGTAGCAAAACCACGCTCGTCGTAGCGGGCATAGTTTGCTTCCTTCTCTCCGTAGGCCTTTATCAAAGCCTCCATCCAAGCCTTAAATGCCTCCATAGTGGACGAGTACAGGTCTTCGATAATGCTCATAATTCAGCCCCTACAGGCCGGAGATAGCAATCAACGCGCCAGCCGTATTTGCAGGCAAGTCTCTGGGCGTACTCCTGGGCCTTCGTAAGATCGGAAAAGTCACCTACTCCATCCACGCCGCCTTCTTTCAGGTGAACGTGTACGCAGAAGTATTCAGGAAATTCGTCCTCCATCTCGTAAATCACTTCGTCACAGATCTCGAATCTTGCGAAGCCATGCAGTTCAATCCCGTCGATATCGTCGGGGGTGAAGGAGCCGCTTTTCAGCATGGAGTCAAAGAGTTCGGCGTTGAGATTGGGAACTTCAAGTTCAAGTGTTGTCATGGACTAACCTCGCTGAGCCTGACAGAGACGGCTTAAAGAACTGTCTCTGCAGGAAGAAAATTGAATGAAGGAAGTTGGTGCTACTGATTGGTGGCGCTACAGGCGAGAGCGCGGAACTCTGGCAGAACAACCACCGGACGGAGCCGCCAAACCCATGAGGTCACGTCCTGCCAGATCGGGTCGGAGGGGCGAGCTATCAGATAGCTGATTCCGAACTTCTGACAGGTATTGGCGGCCTGTTCGGCGGAGGTGTCATCCTCATATAGGGACTCGATAACGGGGCGCATCTGAGTGCAGCCTGACATATTTCCTCCCCAAAGAGAGCCACACTCAAGGTCTCTGGAGAACAGGGCTACTTGGTGATTTACGAGGCTCATATCAACGTCTGTCCACCAGGCCTTATACATATAGCCCCATGTAGAGCGGGCCGGGGCAGGGTTGTATTGGACAACGGCCGTTGCGGGGATGACCTTATTGAGCTGTTTGTAACCAGCAACAGTCCTGTATGCGCTATGAGCCAGTTGCTCGACTTCGGGAGTATGAATCTTGTCCGCGTGGTCATCAACAATGACGAGGTAGTAGCGCAACATGGCAACCTGTGCGACGGTGCTTATCAGACCTATCCAGAGCGCGAGTTTTGCGGCTCTTTGAAACCACTTTGGGGAGTCCCAAATAGCCAGAGATGTTATCCACTCTCCGGCCAGCAGGAGGAGAACAAATTGCAGCAGCAGGGCAGAGCGCCAGCCAAAGTCGTTTGAGTTGAGTATCCACGAGCGTATGAAGGTGATAGGCAGCAGGGAGGCAAGGGCCAGAACAACCAAGGTACGTCGTGCAGCATTGTGCGGCGCTCTCCGATGCCATGCAGGGACAAGGAAGGCCACAAGGACGCAGAGGTAGAAGCCAAGTTCCAGCGTGTATCCCGGTGCGAGTAGCAGGAGATTGGAGAGTGTTCGCGCGAGTTGCGGTTTGGCTATCTGAGCAATTCCCGGCAGATGGAGCAATAGATCTGGTGGCAGCATTTCACGTACAGCAAAAGAGAACACCTTTGTGCCGCCTGCTGAGTTGGCGTGAATCAATTCCGCAACATAAGGAACGAGCAGAGCGCCGGATACGATGCTGGCCGAGGCCAGTGTGATCACAGGCCTCGGTGTACGTTCTACTGCCAGTTGCCAGACGGCCCACAGCGCCGTCACGATCGCAAACGCAAACGTGACATAGATGCTCATACCAAAGGCACTGGCAAGCGCAAATCCGGCGATTATGGCCGCGCGCTGTCGGGCCGCTTTTCCCTCTGCCATCCAGCAGATGAGGAAAGCAAACATCACCGCAATCAGGCCGCTGATGTGGTGTGGCACCCAAAGCAGCGAATCTACCCAACTTGCGATCTGTCCGTTGCTCCACCATTCCATATCGGCAGGCAGGGGAACGCGAAACAGGACGAAGAACAACAGGTTGGGGATGATGTCGAGGCCTGTCACTGTCAGCAGAGCACAGGTGATGAGGAGCTGCCGGCGAAGGTGGTCGCCCGTCTGCAGGAAGTGTTTAAGAAATAGTCCTATCAGAGCCCCAAGGCTGAACCCGGCCCACACGCAGCTTGCGCGAAAGACGGCCTGAACATTCAGGTGCCACATTTGGGCAACAGTCGCGCAGACGGTATTGTGAAAGTAGTAGTAGCGCAAGAGCGAGGGATGCTGAAAAAAGTAGAGTGGGTTGGTTGGTGGTACGCCTGTTCTGAGTATTGTCTCTGTCCAATTGATGCGGTAGGCGTGGTCGAACAGGGTCACAGAGAAGTACAGCTTGTCTCCTGACAGAAAATCTACAAGGGAGAACAGGGCCAGCATTATCCAGCAAATCGCCAGTAGAGCCACAGAAAGAAGATAAGGCTGTTTGTTGAGGGCAAGACCCTTCTTGCGGACTTCGATGGCGAGGAGAGCCACCCAGGCGATGGCACAGGCCCATAGCAGCAAAGCGGCAACGCTTAGAGAAAAGAACTTACCGCACAGCACGAGGATGATAGGCGAAACGGCAACAGATAGAGGTAAACTCCACAGCAATCGCTCAATGAAAGAGCGGCTACGGAAGCCTTCAAGGTCAGTCAGCCATCCGGTTAAGTACCCGGTGGATACGGCAGCAGGGATAATGGCCGCTATAGCGAGCAGCATATCCAGCGATTGAGTCAGAGTAATTGGTGCAATTGGCATAGGCTAGATGACCGGCGAGTGCAACACTTTGCGAAGTGTGGTTCGCAGGTCATCAATAAATTCCTCCGAAAGAGGCTCGTTCGGGTTAGTACCATCAAAGAGAGATTGTTTGAGAGATATCCCGCCAGTCTCAGAGACTTCTACCAAGTTGCTTTCCATCGCCTGCCTGGTATGAAGGTCCTTGCTGATAATTAGATTCCGATAGGCATTTGCAATCAGAAACTCGATAGCACTGCGATTGCCAAAAACTACTGCCCGTCGTAAGAGCAAATCACCTTCACGCGAAGCGCGGGACGAGGCACGCGGGTTATCTGCAAAGGTATCGAGGTCATACACCAACAGCGCCAAGGGGCGGTTGCTTTCCAATGGTGCATAAGCACGAGTAATGGTAGCCATATGAATCATGGAGGGGTAGCGAAGGAACTCCAGAGCTACGAGGAGAATCTGAGAGCTGAGGTGTCCATGTCCAGCAGCTTGAACGAGGTAGTTGAGAGCCTTCTGATCATCCTGTTGCACGCCAATTCCTGAGCGGTAGATGTAGCTGAGGTAGTAGTAGGCCACAGCGACTCCCTTTTTTGCAGCCATATTCAAGCAGTCAAGACTCTCCTCAAAGCCGAGGATACAACCGAGGCCTTTATCGAAACTCCCAATTACTCGGATGAGCGCATCTGAGTGGCCTACCTTAGCCGCGCGAAGAAACCAATGAAAGGCGCGAGATTCGTTTTTCCGGCACACAACTCCCTTCTCGTAGATAAGACCGAGGGTGTAGAGGGCATCCGGGTTGTTTTCCTTGGCCTCTGCCATGAGATAGCCAAGGTAGTAGGCCCGCTCCCGCACAGTACGAAGCCTCGGGAAACGGAAGGAGAGAATGGGGTAACGTACAGCAAGAGAACTGAGGGAGGGCAGAAGTTCCATTTAACGCTCGGTTCTGAAACAAATTAAGCAACCCTGAGATCGCCTGAATTAACGATGGCACAGAGGGTTATCTACCTCCAAGGCTTCCAGCTATTTATTTTGATAATTTTTGTAACGAAGGTTGTAGTACTCAGAGGAGGGGAATGCTTAGTGGCATCCCCCGGTATTATTCACCCCTGTTTTCCCTATATCTAGGGATGCGTTTTATAAAATGCGGATCAACCGCTCAACACCGGGGCAAGCGCCGTGAGGCCAAATTGTTCCCTGTGATCTTGTTTAGGCTGCCAGCTTCTCCTGAAGCTCTGTAGCGGCTTCTTCGTATCCTGACAGACGCTGAATGACAGCAGCGCGCAACGAAGCGCAAAAGCCATAAGAACAACTAGAAGTCCACGCCGGTACCTCTCGGTACTGAAATTCCAACCAATTGAGGGTAGCCAGAGTTTCGACGCAGGAGAGGGTGCGTACGCCTTGCGGAAATCTGTAAGTTTTCTCTGCCAGTTCCAGTGCCACTGGGGAGAACTCTGGCGGTACGTCGAAGTTGTAGCGTGCAAGATAATCGATGGCATCGATATTATCTTGAATAAGCATCTTTCCGAGGGCATCGGAATCAGTTGCGAGTCTGCTGTTCCATACATAACCAGAGTGATCGTCTCTTGGACCGCACAGAGCTGTAGCTACCAGCGCATCGATGATGAATTTTGGTATGAGAAAGAAGTTGGCCATGGGCCTCCTTTGGGAACGGGGAAATGGTGTAGGTCTGAGAGGGAAGAATTATTGTAGGGGTATGAAGGGCAAGGGGTAACCCTGCTGGCGTAGCAGTTTATTCTGATGAGGCAAATTTCCAATGCTTCGTTGCAGTTCACACTGCACTTAAATCCAGCATAACGTACTAGCCATCTGGAGGAATCTCTTTGCCTACAGAATCACCACTCACAAAGAGGAAGGGTTTTGTCCTAAAAGCCAAGCCCAGGCGATGTTCTTTTCAAAGCCCGCCAGCCAACGTATTGCCGAGTGGTTTTTCTGGAAGTCTTCATGATGATGCCTAGCGCACACCGGTCCATTCGGCACAACCTTAACGTGCGTGGCAGACGGCTTCACTAAAGCCATCAGGAGTGGGTCGCTGGCGTTCGGGCTAATGCCCATCGTCACAAGACGCGCTCTGTAATGGACAAGAACGGTGACCAGTAACGTTGTCCCATCAGTTTTTGTGGACACGGTAAATTCACTCATATCCACGTATGGAAGAGGAGCATCGCACTTCGCTTTGATTGCTTGTGAGAGCCAGTGTCGATGCGCAGCAATCGCGAAGTGATTAACTTCATCGATGTGGCTCTGCCGGCAACGACCCGTATTGAGGCAAACATGGTTAAGATACTTCGGACTATCGAGTTTGTTCGTTGACATACTCGGCCCGCCGTTCTGATGTATTGTCTCTATCTCCGAGCCAAGCCTGATAACTGGCCAGAGAGATGGGCACGAGTTGTACAACACCACCCCTGGACTCAAGAATCCGTTGGGCTTTATGAACAACAGAACGGTGATAAGCAAGCGACCATAGATTTTCAGGCACCAGAATGTTTAGTGAATCCTCGTCTTCATAGATCGCAAGCGTGAACCTGGAACCCTCGACTTTCACCCGCGCCAACTCGCCATTGAGTAGCGATGCAACAATCCGCTGTGCGCATTTTTCAGGACTATCTTCGGGCATGATTTCGATTCCCAACGGCAAAGGTATTACAGATTCTAATTGCAGACGAGCCAGAAAACGAGAGTGCAGATATTGATTCCTCTCAGTTGATATCGCCATTCCATCGATAAGGGAGGGAAGGGGAGCCTTATTCAGCTCCCCTCTTTCGGGGTAGGGTGCAAACTGCGAGGGTTAAGGTGAGAAAGTGAAGCGCGGAGGTGCTACGGGGATTGAACAACTGCAGTAAAGCAGCGAGTTTGCAAAATCATGCCATACCGCTGGCCATAAGCCTAGCATCTCGGCACAACAAAATGACGTTTCTGAATGCAATCTGTGCTTACTGAATTACACCAGTACACATCATGCCGCTGTGGATATCTCCGGGCAGAGGTGGGCTGCTATTCGTAGTTCGTCGCGAAGCTGCATGAGCATCTTCCCGCGTATATTCTGACTTACTCCCTTGCAAAGAGCGTGGGCTCCATATTTCAGTGTGGAGGTAGGCGCAGTCTGGCAGAAACAAGTGCCGAGGAAATTGTCATGGTGCAGATTGCCATTGATGAGCAGAGCATCCCCGGTATCGAGCAGCCATTCCCGCGCCGGCGAACAGGTAAATCTTTCACACATGATTTTCCGTAATACATCAACCTGAATACTGGACCAGTCTGGCCGTATCCATTTGCGGGGGATGGTCTTCAACCTCTTCTGCACCTGCCACGGACTACAGTTGCCAGCCATAAAGCTGATGCGGTCTGCGACGTTGATTATCCGGGCGGCGGCAAAAGCGGCGGCTTCGCAGCCGTAGAAGTCGCTTTCGTAGCGGCTGCTTGCAAGGTATGAATCCGAGAGAAAGGCGTATTTGCCTTTGAAAGAGTCTATGCAGTTTGGCATAGTAGCCACCTTTTTTGCGGAGTGGGTCTCCGCCTTGAGGCGGCTAGACCCAATCCGTAGTGAGTGTTTGGCTCATTGCTTCCTCAAATCGCTCTGTTTTCTTGATGCGGATAGTAGCTCTGGGCGAGTCCTGCCGGAGCAGAATCGCACCCACCCTGCCCATTTCGAGCAGGGCGAGGAATGCAGCAGTGAGGATCTGAGGTGAGGCGGTGTTGTTGAGGATGCCGGATAGGGTAACGGTTTGGTTTTCAAATTCAAGTCTGCGGCGCAGATATTCAACCATCTGGCCAACCGTGACAACATCCGATTCTACGTTCAGGGCAGGCCGATTCGCCGCGCGCTCCGCAACCTCACGGAATACGGCTACCAAATCGAAGGTATCGACCTTCCGAATTGGATCCGGTGCGGCGGCGTCTGGTTGCTCATCAAGGAAGTCCTTCATGCCAGGCTTGCTCCATGAGGAGGATTCGACCTGTTGACGGACATTGAGCATTTGCGCGGCCTGCTTGAACTGCTCAAGTTCGAGGAGTCGGTTCACAAGTTCCCGTCGAGGGTCATCTTCTGTGATGGATACCTCACCGGGGTTGGCGGGTAGCAAAATCTTGCTCTTGATATGGATGAGCTGCGCGGCCAGATGGAGAAACTCGCCTGCCAGTTCGGCGTCCTGGGGTCTGAAGTGGCGTATGCAGGCAAGAAACTGAGAGGTAATCAGAGCAATCGGGATATCGTAGATATCGATGTCCTGTTTACGAATCAGTGCCAGCAGCACGTCAAGCGGACCTTCGTAAAGCTCGCCTATGGTAAGAAAAAAAGGAAAAGGCTCCTCCTGCACAACAGCACTCGTAGGCGCGAGCTGTGGGGGAGCCTCAGTGCCTTCAGTGGCGTTTGGTGTAGTGAATTGTTCCGTTTCCATGGAGGTGCCTTTGTTATGGATTGTCTCAGAAATGTGCTCATGTGGGGGAAACCGCAGCATTAAGCAGCCACGGCCTTTTCAGCAAGCAGTTCGGCAAATTGCTCTCTTTCAGATTCTGCCGTGAGAAACCGGCATAGCCCTCCAGATTATGCGGCCGCAAAATACACGCCATCCTCGACAGGCCATTCTTCGGACACAATGAGTGCATCGGCTCTTGTGTAGCCGAAAACCCATGTATCCTCATGCGTCAGAAAAATGCCGTAGCCGTAATGCTGACTGATGAAGTCGGGTACAAAGCCGAGCGCCTCGGACACTGCGTTCTTCAGGCTCTTGCCGTTGGATCGATCAAGGAGCCTTTCCGGGATGTAGCCGTGGTTGTCTTTTGATTCCCCGTAGAAGTAGATCTCGGGGCCGTGAATCTCATATTTGGGCATATTGGTACTCCTCTTCAGATAGAGAGTTTGTGGGGGATGTCTTGTTTTGCAAGACCATTCCTGGTTTGATTTTGGGTAGTTTATAAAGCGGGGTGGGAAAGAGCAGGCCTAGTTGCCTTTAGCCGAATTCTCGAAGTGAGCGCAATCACTTATCCAAACGTGGTGAACGCTGCCAGTGGGGCCGTTGCGTTGTTTGGCAAGAATGATCTCAGCCTTGCCCTTGTACTCTGGGTCTTCGTCTCCGTTCACCTGTCATACCGTGCGAGGAACGTTCATGCTCGCATAGTGGCATGGAATAGAAGACGCTGGAAGGAGTGCAATACCGCCATGAATGGCGGTATTTACCAGATTCTTGTGGATAAACGACCGTAGTAAAACAAGGTGGTTGCCTGATGCCACACTATATGTATGAGCACCTATTGCTTGAGTTCGTGGAAGGTCTGCTCGAATAGCTCTCTTGCATTGACGATCCGGGTCACGCCCCATACATCGGGAAAGTGCTTTTTATTTCCGGTGACAAGGTACTGGGCTTGAGCAGCCTCTGCACATTCAAGGAAAACGTCGTCGTCTGCATCAAGTGATACCTTTAACTTGCGTTTAGATACGACTCGCCGTCCAACGGCACGAAACAGGCTAAAGAATTCGGCTAATTTCGCAGGTGCAATATGGAACTTTGCACGACTCAGGACTTCCTCATACTCCTCAAATATGCTTGCCGAGTAAAAGAGCTGCAAGCGTTTGTTGAGTGCAAGGTCCAGCACGTAGCGCTCGATGCCATCCGTGCGCAGGTGAGCCGAAACAAGGATATTGGTGTCAAGAACGACGCTTGGACGTGGCATTTTTCAAATTCCGTTCTTTTCTATAATCCGCGATCTCGCGGTCAATCTCCCGCATTGTCAACTTGTCAGTTTTGTTCTTCTTTGAGTCCGCGCGAATGGATGCCAGCACTGCTGGCTCCGGGGCTATGGTTTTAAGAAAATCCTCAATCCCAAGAATGATCACTGTGGGTGCCCCGCGCTTTTCGACGATGAAGCGTTCCGGCTTTTTGCCAGAGGCGCGGCGCATGATCTGGCCGAACTGTGTTCGGGCGGTCAAAGCGGTAATAGATTTTGGCATAATGTTTGCAGCTTGGCTCATAACAACCCCTCCGGGATGCGTCTGAACTGATTAATTAGTTCAATGCCAGAATAGGGCAATTCAGCACTTTCGTCAAACGAGTGAAAATCCCGCAACTTCTGCACAGAAGCGATACAAGTATCTTCATTCATGACGTGTTTCCCTCCTTCCGATGATTGACAAGAACTGGCCTAGTAGTCTCTGGCCAGATTCTCGAATCTGGTGCAATCACTCATCCAGACGAGGTGAACGCTGCCGGTGGGGCCGTTGCGTTGCTTGGCAAGAATGATCTCAGCCTTGCCCTTATACTCGGGGTCCTCATCACCGTTCTCGTCCTTGCGGTAGTAGCTTTCGCGGTGAATGAAGGTAACCACGTCAGCATCCTGCTCGATGGAGCCTGATTCGCGCAGATCGCTTAGCATGGGTTTCTTGTCGTCGCCGCGCCGCTCGCTGGCGCGGCTCAACTGCGAGAGAGCGATTACAGGGACATTGAGTTCTTTGGCAAGCGCCTTGAGTCCGCGCGAGATGGCAGAGACCTCCTGTGTGCGGTTCTCATAACGCTTGCCGGAGCCAGGGCTGATAGCACTCATCAGTTGAAGGTAATCAACCACAATGAGTTCGAGGCCTTTTGTCTGTTTAAGGCGGCGGGCCTTGGCGCGCATTTCAGCAAGAGAAATGCCAGCGGTATCGTCTATGTACAGCTTTGAATCAACGAGCTGCTCAAGCGCAAGATTCAGCTTGGAGCGATCTTCTTTGAGAAGAAAGCCCTTCTGAATCTTTTGCTGGTCGACCATAGCCTGTGAGGAGAGCATACGGCGCAGGAGAGATTCCTTGCTCATTTCGAGCGAGAAAATCGCCACAGAAGCATTGCTTTCTAGGGCAGCATTGACGGCGATGTTGATAGCCCAGGCGGTTTTCCCCATAGAAGGTCGAGCGGCGATGATGACTAGCTCGCTGTTTTGGAGGCCGCTGGTCATCTTGTCAAAATCGATATATCCGGTGCTGAGGCCTGTAATCTCGCGGCTGTTGGCAAATAGGTTTTCAATTGTCCCGAAGGAACCCTTCACCACGTCCGCGACGGTCGCAAAGCTGGTGGTTGTGCCTTTTTCACTTATTGCCATGAGTTTAGCTTCAGCGGCGCTGAGTACATCTAGCGCCGAGTCGCTTTGCTCGCCTGCATGGGCAATCGACGTATCAAACACCTTCATTAGCTGGCGAAGCAGGCTCTTGTCTTTGACGATGTGGATGTACTCATCAATGATGAGCTTGCGCGGCAGTCCCTCGGTCAAACCCGCGAGATAGGCAACGCCGCCAACTGCATCAATCTCCTTATGTGTAGAGAGTTCATTGGCGAGGGTCACGATATCTGCATTGCGGCCAGCATCTACGAGTTCGCCAAGCCGTTGAAAGATTCGCCTGTGCGAGTCGAGCGAGAAGTCCTCACCCGTCAGTGTAGAAGCAGCCTCGTTATAGGCATGGTTATCGAGCAGAATGACGCCAAGGATTGCGCGCTCTGCATCAACGTTTGCAGGGAGGGGCTGATCGTTCAGGTTTAGCTCAGTTGTCATAACGCTCCATCCGGTGATGAAGAAAGTCTACAACCGGGCAGGCGCTGAGTGTGTAGAAAGCTCACTCAGCGCCTCGGCCCTATCGCTAGAAGACGGAGGACAGGTCATCCTCACCAACACCTTGCTCATCAAAGGCAACAGCAGCGTCAGCGGAGTTGGTCTCGCCGGAAGCCTGGTTCTTGTGCTCCTTCGGGCGCGACAGCAGCGTGATATCGGAGACCAGAATCTGCGGCTCACTACGAGGCTGGCCGGTGGTTTTGTCGGTCCAGCGATTGAAGGTAAGCCGTCCTTCGATGTGCACGAGATCGCCTTTGTGAACGAAGTCGCGCAGAGTATCTGCGTTGCGCTCAAAGGCAACGATGCGATGCCAGTCAGTGGTATCCACCTTTTGACCTTCGCGCTTGGCTGTGAAGGTTGTTGCCAAAGAAAGTTTGGCTACGTGACGACCTCCCTGAGTAACAGAGAACACCGGGTCTGCACCTGCATGACCAATGATGATTGCGAGGGCTTTTCCTCTCGACATAGTAGATGACTCCTCTCCAGAACGAGTCTGAAGTTGATGTTTGTTTGTGGATAAGAATGAGCAGAGAGCGCATCCAAGGAAGGGTAATTTTAGACAGTTATATTTAGGAAAAAAGGAGTGAGGCCTATCGAGGGACAGGCCTTGTAGGGAAAAGCAGATATCAGGTTATTCTCTTGTTGCAACTTGCATGTTGCACTCTTTTCTAGGTTGCTAAAGAGCAACAATCGTTGGTACGCGCTAGCGGGTGCTGCACTTGTAAAGCCATTGCTACACGAGCCAGCTAATTTCCTAAGTTCGAGGGGGTTGCAGTGAGAACTGCACTTTTTGTTTCTGACAACCTGCTTGCAGAGCAAACATAACCTACCCCCCAACGTTGCAGTGTGAACTGCACTTATTGAATCTGAGAACTAGCCCCCGGCAAACTCCTAGAGTTCGAGAGGTGTTGCAGTGTGAACTGCACTTATTGAATCTGAGAACCCTATACGAACAGGGGTACAAAATGCGGTTCCTGTTGCAGTGTGAACTGCACTTATTGAATCTGAGAACGGGCCTAGGTTTTTGGGCGTGGCCTTTTGCTAAGCGTTGCAGTGTGAACTGCACTTTTTGAATCTGAGAACTCGCTAACGCTAGCGATATTGGTTAATCAACCAACGGCGTTGCAGTGTGAACTGCACTTATTGAATCTGAGAACAAAGCCGTAGCAGTGTGTATCAACACATCAAAAAGTTGCAGTGTGAACTGCACTTATTGAATCTGAGAACCGGGACGACGTGCTTGGATGCAACTTTCATTACATGTTGCAGTGTGAACTGCACTTATTGAATCTGAGAACGCGGAACCCCTGCGCGCAAAGCAAACATAACCTAGTTGCAGTGTGAACTGCACTTATTGAATCTGAGAACAGCACCCATTATAAATCACTGAGTAGAAGCCAGATACAATCCGTTTTGCGCGGACCGCGCAATTTTCTCCCTTCGGTACCCTTTGTTGGTTTCCCGCTCTTATTTAACATCCAATTTCTTAGAGATTTATGTTCCGCGCGAACCTCACAGCAAAACGCTGTTTGCCAGAGGTTCGCGCAGTCCACGCATTTTTTACACAGCTACTTCTTCACCCGTTTCTGTAGCCTTCTCGGTAGAGCGGGAGATGATGATTGCGGCGTTCTGATCTTGATCGATCTCACGACCGCAAGCGCATTCAAAGCGCAGCTTCTGCGTACCTTCATTGACGTTGCCGCAGTAGGAACAGGTGCGTGATGAGTATGCGGCATCGACTTCAACCACTTCGATACCATACTTTTCTGCGACCTCTTTCAACATTGCAACGAAGCCTGCCACGCCGATGAACTGGCGATAGCGTTGGCTATTCTTCAGGCTGTATTCATCGTTGTTGGTCTGGTTGGTGGCGGCGTTTGCCAGAAACTTTGCTTCGACGTTGAGACGGTGGACGCCCTTTGAATGCAAGAACCGGGCCACGTCATGCGCAACCTGATACTTGCCATACTGGATGCGCCGGGTGATGTTCTCAGAGAAGGTACTGAACACCTTGCCGAGTTTCTCATCCTTCACGGCCCATGCAGAGAGAAGCTCAACGATTGCCGGATTGCCCTTGTAGGTTTCATCCTTCATCTTGAGCATCCCGCGCCGGCCAACCTTCTTGATCCAAACCGGGGTTTCATCGCCAAGAACTTCCTGAATCTTGTTCTTGGCCTCATCCTTCACCTTGTCCATGCGACTACGAAGAATCTCACGCAAGTCGATAGCGTTCGGAATCTCGTCCCCTGGCTTCCAGTTCGGCAGGTAATCCGCCGTGTGACGGCGAAGGTGCTTGCCGGGACCGAAATCAATACGGAACGGAGTCCGCTTGGTTGGATCAGCTGCAATCTTTGTCAAATCCACCGTGAGTTCATTGAAGCTCTGCGTCACCGGCTCATAGAGGACACCGAACTTGATGCCTTCGTTATTCCGGCGCCAGCCGATATCAAGTCCAGCGGTATTCATCTGGGCCTCGATCTTCTCCTGCGGAGCGGTGGGGTAGGCAATAATCAGGTTGAGCCACAGATTGCCGTCCTGATGAGTCAGCTTCCATTCCTTGACAAGGGAGCCTTCGGGAAGGTGTCGATGCTCAAGGACGCAGAAGTTATACACCCAGCGTTCCTTGTTTTCGCCTGCAATCGAGATGGTAGCTGGACGGATCATGCGCTTGGCAGCACTACTGGTTGGCAGCATCTTTTTATGGCCGGTGGCGGAGGGAGCCAGATTAGCGCCAAGGTTCAGTCCAGGAACACCCTTTTCGGTCAGCAGTTCAGCGCTATCAACGCCGCCCTGTCCGAAGTTGTAGGAGATGTTCCAGTCGCTCACCTGTAAGGGCAAACGCTCCTTCAATCTTGGCCAGCCTTCACCGAACTTCATCATCTTGGTTTTCCGCAGCTTGAGAGTAGATTCAAAGGACGTGATGACGGACTTCTTTTCCCAGTGCTTCAGACCGTATTTTTTGGCCTCTTCTGCCGCAATGTTGCCACGGTTGTTGAGGAAGGTATTCAGCGGGGAGTAGTCGGTCTTGTACTTTGACGTGAAGGCCTCAACTTTTTCGAGCAGGCCTGGAGGGACGGGTTTGCCCTCTTCGATGCGATGCTTGAGAGATCCCGCGAGCTTCCAGAGTGCATCCGGAGAGGGATTTTCCTCCTTCAGTTTCTTCGGCTCCTTCATCTTCAGTTTTGCGCCCTTTCGCCCGAGCGAGTCATTGTAGGTTTTGAAGGCAGGGAGAACAGTCTCCTTGATGAACAACAGGAACTCATCTTCCGGTACACTGCTGCAGGCGCGCCGGGCATTGCGGCAGAGCGCGGCGAGAGCGTTCCAGAGCAGACGCTGGCGGGTTACGCTGTCCTCAATCCACTTGGGAAGGGGGTCGGTCTTGATGCCTAGGTGTGTGAAATACGCTCTGAATTTGTAATTGGCGTACTTCCATCCCAGCGCGGCCGTATGCAAACTTTCCGTCTTGGATTTGCCAGCAGCGCGAAACTCGCCGGGAACCTTTTCGTTGGCGATCAAAGTGATGGTACGGGTCTGCTTACGCAGTTCGCCGTCCGGGCCAACGAGTTGGAGATCGAGGGTCAGCTTGTCTATGGGGGCAAGGCCAGCGGGCAAGGGCAGGGGAGGAAACGAAGCGAACGTGACGCCTTCGGCGTTGAAAACAACTGTTCCATGCGTGAAAGCCTTGGTGTTCTTGAGGCTAATTTCCTCCGCATGCACATGCAGGATGTTTTCAACCAGAGTGATTTTGCTAAGCATTGAAGCTCCTCTTGTTGAGAGTTGAGTTGGAGGAGGACCAGCGGAATGGTTTCAGATCCGCAGGCAGATACAGTGGGTGAACAGGTGTCCCATCCTGGCTAAGCCGCAGGACAAAAAGTTTATGACCATGAGCTTCGAACATGGCAGCAACATCGAGGCCGCGCGCCCGCAGGGAGGGGTGCGGCTTACCGTAAGCAAAAACGATGGTCTCGGCTTCCTTTGCCATAGCAAGCAGATGAGCGTCATTGTCGGGGCCGATAGGGTCGGGAGTTTCAAGCAGGCGCTTCTGCTGGGTTGCGCGATAAGCAAAGGTGTTGCCTACAAGCAGGCGGCCAGCGCCCCAGGACTCTGCAAATCTGCTGCACCGGGCAACGGTGCGGTCATCTACATCGGCCTCAGCGACGCTCGGATTCATCAACACGAACATCACGGTAGGGAGATTCACATTCCAAGTCCGCGTGAGGCGGTAACGATACTGTTTGTTATAGCCTCCAAACACGGCCGTACCTTTGACCCAGAGGGGTAGGGATAGGGCCACTTTGGAGCCAACCTGATGCTCTTCGTTGCTCAAGGCAGAGGATTCTTTCTGTGTTTTCAAGAGAATATGCTTGAAGATACTTGAGGCCTATTGAATCTCCAAGGCTTCGAGGCAGGAAAAATACAAAAAATAATGATTCTGCAACTCATTTGTTTTTATGCACTTAAAACAGAGCAAGTGCTATGAAAGGTTGCTGATGGCAGGGCATTGACATTGAACGAATAGTAGGGGGAAACTATCAGTGAGGCAGCTAGTTCCCGAAAGGTTGTGTCCCTCTCGGGAGGTTTGTACGAGCTACCTTAGCAGCAGAACTGCAATCAGCAGCACAAGTGCCGCGACAAAGCGCCAGTCAATGACGATTGTCAGGGCCACCCGCAGCCAGGATGGAGAGATTTCCATATTGGCTTCCTCCTTTGCATTGGCACCGGCCCGCAGGTCGTATACAGCGGCATGCGGACCGGACAGCCGATCTTCTGGCTGATCCTTCGCTACCGCGTTCACACTTTGCAAAGAGAGTTCTATACAGGCTGTTGCCTGAATTCCCGTTCGTGAATTTAGCAAAATCTACAGTGTATGCGGCCTTACGCCGCCGCCAGCTTTGCTGGCTTGGCGGCGTGGTTCTGGCTTCATCAGTGGAATTGGCACCATGCGTCCCGTCGCGGCGTTCCAGAAACCTCCCTGATGTGAGATGTTTCCGTAGCGGAATAGGCGGGTGAGCAGAGCGAGAGCTGAGATAGCAAGAGACTGATTTACAAAAGGCTCCTGCGCCTCCAACGCTTCGATTGCGCTGCAACTCGGTTGTGGGTCTTCTTCATGCGCCAGTATCTCTGGATAGAGTTCCGCAACAGTACGCATACGCTCCGCAGATCGCTTGTTGCGCCCGTTCAGGGGTTGTCCAAGGATGTACTGCCCGGTGCTGGCACCATTACCGAGATCGAGGTAGTAACTCACGCCGTACTGGTTACTGGTGACGGCTGCGTTAATTTCCCGCCGTGCTTTACGAGAATCAACGCAGCCGATCACTAGGTCGATGCCGCTTAGTGGCCGGATGCTATTCCCACTCCTATCATTCATCACCTGAGAAAAGTATCTTGGGACGGCCTTCCACTCCAGACCATAGAAGAGGTTGATGCGGTGGATGAGCAGAGTGGCTTTGTTCTTGCCTATATCCGCCTTTGAGAATGCCTGTCGGACACAATTCGTCTCCGTCACGGTATCCCCATCCATCACAGTTACATCGAGGCCATAGGGGAAGCCCCATGCAAGCAGAGCCTGATGCAAAAAGGGCAGGTGGTTCAACAGGCTGCTGCCTGTTCCTCCTGCCCCGATGACGAGAACCCGGAATCCTCGTTTTCCTAATTCCGGGTTGAGGAAGTGCTCAAAGCTAATCTTCTTCATATTCAGCTCCTACAAATAGAGCGAGGTTTTGTTTGCTTTCTACCAAATACTTGCCAGGGAAGGTTTTCTGGCCTTCCATGTTCTCCCACAGAGCAGTGAAGCCGCCCGGATATTTCGTAATTCTGTGGACACCGCTCGGGTGGGTGAACTCACTACCGAAGAAGCCCTTCTCCCAGAGGTGAAGATTTACTACGTCGGCTGTTTGGGGGACGCGCGAAGAACCAAGGCAGACACTGCCGGCCTCATTCACATTCCAGTAGGGGGCCACATAGAGTCGAGTCGTAGCTGTGGGTCGCTTGTTTGCCAGTAAGGCACGAATCTTCAATGTGCCGTTCATCACCGAGAAAACAAGAGGCGGCTGTGGGAACTTCTTGCCATTGAGTTGCTCGAGCTTGTCGAGATTGGAGCCTGAAAAATACATGGGCCTCAAACTGGCCGGTGTCCACCAGACGATCTGCTCTGGCTGCCGAACGAGCACATTCTCCGGCAGAATCTCGATGGGCATCTCAGGCAGCAAACCCTCAGCGAGCTTGCGAACAAAATCAAGGGATGCGGGCTCACCGGGGCCGAGGACGGGAAGCTGGTTTTGATCTAGGGTTACAGAATGAAGTGTCACATACGGCACTCCATTGGTTGCTGAGCTGTAGTTGTTTCCTTCGCATCCACCCGTGTAGACGAGCAGAGCATTCGTTAGACGATAGCGGAAACTTGAACCAATGTCGATGGTGGTGGTAGAAGCGCACATAAATCCTCACAGAGGGACTTGCCGCCGCAGCCGCTTGTCCCAACTGGGCTCAAGCGGCCATGGCGAGTGGTTGAATCGTTGCCGTTGTTTTGGTTGGCTTCTTTGCCTTCTCTTGTTTTTCCTGTACCGATATCCACTTTTCAATATCACTGCAAAGCGCGTGGAAAGCACGATTGAGGGCGAGGAAGTTGTCCATTGCGTTGAATGCGCGTTGAACCTCATCCAGCTTGGCTGGATCAAAAGCCATTGCGAAGCATGGAGCATGATCGACGGAAAGCCAATCTTGAAAATATTGATCCGCACAGCCTCCGATGTCATCATTCCGGTCAAAGACCAGAATCAACGACGGCATAATTTCTCCATCAAAGCAGCCGACCATCGCACCAACGGCGTTGTCTTTGGTTCTCTGTTCGCTCAATCGCTTGATATCAAGCAACTGAGCTATCCACTTGCCATACAGGCCATGCAGATTTGCGCGGAGCTTCTTAAATGAGGTATTTCCATTAGTTTTCTTGCTCTTTTTCCGGCGCTCCTCGATGTGGGCCTTGATGTATGCAGGGATTGCTCCTTCAACATTGGGGACCTCGCAAGCCTCCAGTTCTTCCTCTGGCACGCCCTCGGTTACCATCTCGACGTAGTACTCTGCGTCCCGGTAATCGAAGACGCGTACTGACGTCATGATTGAGTCAGCGAGAGCGAAGAAAAAAGCGCTGCCCAATCCCTTAGTCTGCTTTTCCAAAGCTTCAAGAAACCGGCCAATAGCAACATAGTCAGCTTGGTCACAGTAGGCGGAAAGGACGAGGGGAGCGGCAATCTTTTCTGAGCAATAGGTTTCATCCGGGGGAGCCGCAATCACGAAAGAGTAGACGATATCTTTACCCAATTGTGCGCTACGTTGCCGAATCCACTGGTTAAAGCTCTCTTCTGCAAACCTCAGAGGAGACTGAGCCAGCAAACGTCGGTTCGCTTCCGAAGCAGGCGCAACGCCTGATCTAACGAGACACTTTAGAAGGTCCATGTAGCAGGCATTTTTATCGAGGTAGCTATATTCGGGTGTGATGTTGGAGAGGGAAGGCAGGACAAGCCCTGAGCCCTGTCCTGGATTCAGACAAGAGGCGGCAGAAGCTCGCTTGGCGGATTGAGAAACCGGGTTCGACGGAACCGATTTTCTCTGGCCGCTGTGGAGAGATTTCGACCTACGAGCTGCGATGTTTTGCATTTCAGGTGCCTCACTATTGGATTGGTGGCTGCGTCTTTTTTGTCCTTGAGGGCGAGAGCTTCAATCTCGCCCAACAGGGAACAAATAGCAGCCGAGTCTGGCTTGTTGATCTTGACTGAGCGCGCCATAAACTAGCCTTTTGAGCCAACAGCACGTTCAAAGGAATAAACCTGACCAGTGGCGGTAGTCTCAGGGCCGGTGATGGTGGCGGTGGCCAATTCCGGGTACATCCCGGCGTAGTGGTCACGCACCTGTTCCGGAGTCTGACCGGGCAGATCCGGCAGCTTGCGGCCTTGGAAGTTGAAGATACGGGCGATGGGCTTTGCTTCGAGGGGCATTGAATTTCTCCTGTGGTTGAAAACGAATGAGACTCTGAGACAGGAGCAGTGCAGCCCCCGGAAAGGAGACAGCACTGCTCATATCGTGACAGGGGCCGAGCACAGAGGTTAGGCAGCGATGGCGGTCTGTTCCTCTTCCTCGATCTCTTCGAGGATGCTCTGCTCAACGTCCTCCTCGGTATCGTCAGCGGCGGGGGCTTCAACAGTAGCCGGAGCCGGGCTGTCAAAGAGGCTAACGGCCGGGGGCTCAGCGGATGCAGCATCCGGAGCGGGGTTGTCATCTGCGAAGAGGCTCGGCGGGGCGGGCTTCTTTGGCGGCGTGGGTGGCGCAGGAGGTACGGTTTTGCCGTTGACCTTGGCCTTGCGCTTCTCCTCGGCTTCCTTCTGGAGAGCCTTCTTGGCCTCATCCTGAGCTTTTGTGGCCGCGTCCAGCGCATTCACGGCAATATTCAGCTCGGAGTAGCCAGTGGCGTACTTGAGGATGGCAGCCGGCAGTTCGGCGTCAAGCTCAGCAAGTGTGCCTTTGAGAGAAAAGGGCTCGGTCAGAGCCTTATTCTCGCCGTCCTTCAATGTCTTCGGGACGATGGAGACCTGAAACTGTTCGTCCTTGATGTGGAGGATGGAGAGGGTAACAAGGCGATCCTTGATTACGGGTGCAAGTTCAGTGAACATGAAAAGTCCTTTCGGGCGCGCAGGAGGGCTGCTGCCGTACATGGGTTGAGATAAGTGGGATTGTTATGGGGGAGTACCGCGGGGAGAGTTGTTATCCTCCCCACGGCTTGTTAGGCGAAGAGAGCCAACTGCACGTCATCCTCAACAGAGACTGACTTTGCAGGGCGGCGCTTCTTCTTGTGCTGGTCAAAGGCAAGGACATTGCCCGCGAAGCTGTACAGGTCCGTTTGTGTTTCCACAAGATCCCCAACAGCAACCAGCAGGGGTGGCACTTCTGCTGGCGAGTCAATGACCTCGGTTTCTGGTGGAAGAATTTCAACATCTACCTCGACCGCAGGTTCACCGGCCACACCAGTTGGCGTAATGCTCTCACGCTGCTTTGCGAGGGCTGACCAGACAGCATCGGCAGTTTCGCCAACCTTGCCATCTGACACCAGTTCCCGCGCCAAAGAGGTGAGGATATCGCCGCCGTCATCGCCCATATCCTGCAAGCCCTCCGATGAGAACTTGCCTTCGATAGCCAGCGAGACCATGAGCTTCTTACCCATGAGCCGCAGACACTTCGATTGCATAGTGTCATCGTAGTGCAGGAACTTGACGCGAACCGGGTTGCGCTGACCAATCCTCCACGATCTACGACTCGCCTGACGCAGCGTGTAAAGGCTGTATCCGGTTTCGTCAAAGTAGATTGTCGGGAAGGCAGGCAAGTCCAAACCCGTTTGCACGAGTTTAGGGTGACAAACAACGACGTCAACCCCCTCGCGCAAACGATCCTCCACCCAGGCCTCCCGGCGGTGAGTGGCAACCGTAGAGCGGAGTACGGCAACGCGGAATCCGGCCTGAGTCAGCACCGTATTCAGTCGCTGCGTTACATCATGCTCTCCAGTATAAGTAGCGAAGACGAGGCTGCGACGGCCCAATGCGCGTTCCTTGCGGATATCCTCAATCAGCCACTCCTCTTTGGGATAGAGCGTGTCTTGTTTGAGATTATCGGGCTCCGCAACGGTCACTCTTTCAAGTCCGGGTCCATCTTCACGGGGAACGAGTGCGCGAACCTCATCGAAGCCGAACGGCGTATCCGGGTAGACAAGCAGCGTATTGAGCATGAGACTGACGATGCTTGAAGTAGCTTTTGGGTACTCCCGCAAAGCATCCTTCATCTCTTTTTCAAGAGCGATGTAGGAAGACTGAAGTTCCGAATTCATTTTGATCGGAACTACGATCTCCTCGTAGGAAGGAAGAGCTTCGGCTACGTCTTCAAGGAAGATGAAGGCAGTCGAATCCATGAGAAACTTGCCAAAGAGCAAAGGAGAGGCCCCAGGCATACGCTTGGTTTTTACCGTCTTGGCTTTCGCCTTGCTGCAACGGTTGTCCTTCTCTTTGATCTTTGTTGTGACCTCGATTGTTCCATAGGTTTCCTGAAACTGTCGGCGCCCCTGAGTTCCCCATGCGTGACCTTCGCGCACCATGCGTGGACCAAAAATCCTAAACAAAATCTGGAAAATATCATCGGCAAACCCCCCGATCAAAGTTCCAGTCATCGCCAAAATCTTTCGCGAGATTGTGGTGAGGGTCTGTAAATTCTGGCCTTGAGCCGTGTCGCCGTTGAGTTCGTGAGCTTCATCGGCAATCGCGTAGTCGAACCAACCCTTGAGATAGCGACCCATGTACTCCATAGGAGCCATGCGTTGTATCTTGGCACGGTCGGCAGACCAAAGAGCAGAGAAGATAGAAGTTCCATCCTCTTTGCCATCGGCACCCTTACGCGTAATGGTTTCAGAGCGCTTCGCGTCCTGAAAACTGGTAGCATACAGGCGCTCATCGTCTTTTGACGCATCGCCTGTGGAGATATAGTCGCCGGTATCGATATTGACGACCGAACCGCGAGTATATCCGCATTTGGAAACGCCAAAGACATGCTTCCAGTGATAGCCGAGCTTGCCCTTTTCCTTTCCAACAATGAACCAAGCTGACTGTGGACAGAATTTGGCCCAACCCTTGCGGCCCATACGTCTCAAGTCAGTGAGGCTACCAGTCCATCCCTTGCGGATGATCTTCCCGTTCTGTAGCACTACCTCAGTAATGCCGTGCGGTTGACGCGGATCGCCGCCATTGCGCATATTGTGGACGACGAAGACGCGAGTGCGGGGCAGACTATTGAAAATCTCACGTGCCCACTTCTCCACCAGATGAGGAGCAGCCATAACAACACCGGTATGGCGCTTGCCTTTAGCGTGAACGAAGCAGGTTGCAAGGGACATAAAAGTTTTACCTGTCCCACACTCGCCGTTTAATATTGCCGCATCGGCTTTCTCAAAGCGTTTTGAGAGAGCCATAACAACGAGTTTCTGGGCTGGCAGCAGCTTGCGCTTGAGCTGGTTGAGAACCGGGGAGTCTGGATCGGAAGGTCCATGCACCGGTTTGTAGGTCTCGATTATGCGCTGACTCAGTTGAGCTGAGAAGTGGCGCATATAGGAGTAGATGGAATCCAGTTTTTGCATGGGTTCTCTTTCTGTGGATGTTTGTACGCTGGCACTTGTGTTGAAAGTCCGAGAAAATTCAGTGCCATTGCGCCGCTGGGTTGGAAGCGCCAACGGAATTTTCTCGCCAAGGCCCGAGCGACCAGATCAATATCAGGGCCAAGATGCTGATCGAGGAGTTTGCTGAAACGTGGATAGTCGTAGATGCCACGAATAATCCGACGAATCTTGCCCAGCTTCTCCAGCCGGTAAAATGCGGAATCGATAGAGGGGCGACCTCCGAGATACAGGAAATAGTATGGAGAATGCCTACCCTCCGCCCGTTCCTCGGATTCTATATCTAATATTATTTTCAATCGTTTGACCCATTACGAATCACCACTATTGCAAGAAAGATGCTGTATATTTCTTTCAGATAGAAGCTCCGACAAGTCAACATCTTTACGCAAATCTTGTACTCTCCCGACCGACTAGGTCTGAGAAAGCTTAAGGTGTAATGGGCGTTTAGCCGGACTAATCGAGAACCTCGGGCGTCACTAGCCAGCAGAAGTTCAGGAACGTGCCCACGCGTACTCCACTACCTCGTCTAGTTCCTCTGGAAATCTGCGCTTGAGCTCAAGCAGCTTTCGGTAGAAAGGGTCCTCCGCGGCAGAGGGAAAGATTTCCATTGGGCTTCGCAATTTATGGCACTCGAACTCTGGATGCAGCCTCAGAATGCAGTCGATATCGCAGATTGCGATGTCGCGCTCGTAATCCCCGATCAAAGGAAGACCACAATTTTGGCGCAAAATTCGTTCTGGCGGGTACGTCTTAAACAGGTCGAAGCTCTCGACCAAGAATTCGGACTTTTTGACGGAAGGTTGAGTGAAACGGAAGAGATAAATGACTCCCTTGTGCGCGCCCGTCGCTACGGGGTTCAGGGTGGCGATCCCGTTTGATGTCGCGAATTGGTGCGTGGCAAAGAACAGAGCTGTATTGATGTCAAACGTCAGGTCAAGCCCCGTCGTTTGCGAGGCGTAGTGTTGCTCTACGCGCATGGGGTCGTACGCGAAATGACTGTCGGAATACACATTGAGGTTGTTGGGCTCAAGCTCATGGAACAGCCAGTCCATAGACATCGCGGCCGGGGGTTCGATGGAGAAACGATACTCGGCCCCCGATTGTCGGAACGCACCCGGCAGTATCGATAGCTCCGTTCCATCTGGCGCTCGTCGATAGGGATTTGGGACCGATCTGCGATAACGATATTCCCGCACCTGTCCTCGAAACGTTAGTGATCCGTCTGATAAGTAACGTTGAAGATGAGAGTGTGTAAGAACTTCGTTTATATCCTCCATGCTTCGAACCGTAAATTCCATGAAGGGCGGAGCGGGATCGAAGGCATTATCTCCATTGAGGTACCGAAGAAAAGCGTCGAGCCTGAAGCTGCTCGAAAATTGCTTATTCCCGTACATGAGATCGCTAACAGTCTCATATGTTCCACCCATAAGGTCGGACCAAACCCTCATGTAATATCCCGATTCAACGACGTGTTGTACAACAGGCTCAGCGATCCCAGCGTCTCGGAGCAATTTCATCAGTTTCTGATCAGGACGAAACGACGGCATTAGGGACATTCGTGACATTGATCGAGGATAACGTTATGCAAACGATGAGAGCAATATCGTCCCGATTCTACTCATCAGTACCGTCGGCATGCCGACTTGCATATCAGATCAATGTGTCGCTGTAGTTTTTCCTGTTGCTAGGGCGTTTTTCGTTCCCTATCCTCCATGGGCATGTAAACCACGCTGGATGAGTGCATTGCCCTGAACGCATCAGGCGTGGCTTGGGCAACGGTTTTTGTAAGTTCGTTCCATCTGACAGAATCTTCCCCACTGTGGCATAAAATGGTTGCACTATGCCACTTAGTGCTGATCTCGCCGCCAAATCCGTTCAGGCGGCTGTCGCCGCGATAGAAATCTACAACAAGCCAAGCTTCAGTTATAGGGAAGAGGCGTTTTCGCTGCTGATGGCGAACGCTTGGGAATTGTTGCTGAAGGCGAAATGGCTGGTAGACCATGGCGAGGCGGTAGAGAGCCTATACGAGATGACCAAGGACAAAGCTGGAGATCGCAAACCGAAGGAAAATCGCAGTGGAAATCCCATATCGTTCGGCTTGACCTACCTCGCGTCCGCTATGATCGAGGATAAGAAAACGGGCCTTGAAAAGGCGGCGCAGGAGAATTTGCTTGCGCTTGTTGAAATACGTGACAACGCGGTGCACCTAATGAACAAAGATCCCTATATTGGGCGTCGTGTCCAAGAGATCGGCACAGCGTCTCTGCGAAATTACCTCTTGCTTGCGGCCAGTTGGTTCAAGCTGGACATGTCCAAATACAACTTCTTTTTGATGCCAATTTCGTTCTATCACGGTTTCGAGGCTGCTGAACCTGCCACCCGCGCAGATTATCCGATCCAGGTTCAGAAACTGCTGGCCTATCTCGATGCGCGCGAAGCTACCGATAAAGACGATGCTGGTGGGCTACATGTCGCATTGCGTCTCGAAACCCGTTTAGTCAGAGGAAAAGATGCGGCCGCAGTCGAATTCAGATACACTGACGACGCGAAGGCACTGGCCATTTCGATGAGATTGGAAGACATTCTCAAGAACTATCCTATGACCTATGACAATCTCACTGCCGCACTTGGCAAAAGGTATACGGACTTCGTGGTCAACGCAAAATACCACAAACTACGCCGGGGTCTTGAGACTGAACGTAAGTTTTGCTTTCCACATCCGCTAAATCCTACTAAACCAAAAGGTGCTGTCCAGCGCTTCTACAACAGCAACATCTTCCAAGAATTCGACAGACACTACACGCGCAGATCCTAATGGATCCAAACGAAATAACGGCACAGCCTAAATCGAAGACAGGAAGGGCGATTTGTACCCTTAAAAGGCGCTTGCTCCCGGAATCGCCGCCCACAACGGCAAAGTCTGGCTTTGCTATAAATCGCCCGTGCACTCATTGAAGACGGATAGATCTCGTTAAGTCGGCATGGCGACTGGGATATCGGGCCCTCTGGCCCGCTGAGGAATCCATTCGCAAAGGGCGTTTATGGGTACGAATTTGCGGAGTCTCATCGGCACGTTCGGTTGGGCACCGAATGTGCGAGTGAAACCGCTCCGGTGCTGATCTTTGCTTGAGCGCCGATACACGGTCTATTATCAGATCACTCCCAATGGACCCGCTCAATCAACAACATCGGAAAGCGAACACCGAACGCATTGCGTCGTACACGGTCGGCATTGCTTCTGACCGGAACACTGGAGTCGGGACCGGCACCCTGGCGTTGCTCGATGGTCAGAAATTCATTCTCACAGCTAAACATGTACTCGGCACATCGAAACCAGATGAGCTTCGCTTTTGGCTACGTCCACCTACGGCGATGCACGACAAAGCTGCGAAGGATACGACCAATGAAGAAGTCGGAGGATTCACAATCGGCGAGAAGTTGCCGATTGTTGACGCACAGTTGGATGATGTCCGCGATGTTGCGGCACTGCGTCTTGACCCGCACTACGCACTCCCTGACGGTCCCGAGTTCTACGACATGCGCAGATCGCTGCCATTCATGAAGTGGGATGAGCAGGAACTGGATGAACTCACCCTTCTCATGGTTGGCTTCCCGATTGACAATTCGCGAGAGGTAATCACAGAGGGAAACCGGAAATTCATGTTCATGGGCATCGCTGAGCATATGAGCGACTACTCAGCCGACCTCAACACGAAAATTTGGTCGAAGATCGTATCGAAGTTTTCACGGGACAAGGACTTCGCATTCACCTACAACGGGGACGCAAAGGAATACAAGCCAAAAGGGTTCAGCGGCTGCGGAGTATGGGTGCTGGGTGAAATTCGGAACGCACCAGTCTGGACTCCAGATCCAATCATGATCGGCATCGTACACAATTGGTTTCCAAAACAGGAGATTCTTCTCGCGTTGAAGCTGCCAGCGTTCATTGAGGCGGAACGCGCTTAACGCGCGGCTCGTTCGGGATGCGGGCCGAAGCAGAAGCCCAGTTTCCAGAATAGCCGAATTGCCGGTGATACACCCCCGAGTGTCATGCAATGGCTAAGGTCGGCACGCCGAAACCAACCAGTCTTCGAAGTGTCCTCTGCCAAAAGTGATGATGTTCGAGAATTCTGCGCTCTTGAATTCCGAGGCAATGCGTTCGCTATCACCCCCGGCGACGACTTCGATACTCGCGCTTTTGGGTGGCGTTTCGAATAACAACTCACGAGCACGCTGATCTGCGACAGGTAGGCTGTAACCGCAGACGACTATCTTGCCACAGGCTCTCAAAGCCTCTTCCGCCTGCGACCAAAGACGCCCCCAAAAATCCGCTTGCTCAATGCCAAGCGAAGTTTCGACGTAGAACTGTTTGGACCTCCCCGGCAAGATCATGGAATGCAAGGCTCCGCCGCTCTGGTAGATTCCTGCGCCGGAAGGATCATCGTATCCGAG